>OIFN01000011.1_pt1 | contig 212144 bp, 205 predicted proteins | sample 1582091 | NCBI WGS metagenome assembly OIFN01 (sample SAMN07501064, study PRJEB24779) | human gut metagenome
GCGGGGTGGAGCAGCCTGGTAGCTCGTCGGGCTCATAACCCGAAGGTCGTCGGTTCAAATCCGGCCCCCGCAACCAACATCATAAACACCCTCAAGGGTGTTTTTTTGTATCTGCGATTCGCAAAATCTTATACCTGATTCAGGGAACGGCTAAGCGCCGCTCCCCGGCCCTTTTTCAGCCCTTCGGCAACACAATATTGCTCGCCGCCAGCATGCCCATCTCGTGATACATCGCGCAGGCCGCTTCCACGATCGGCATCGCCAGCGCCGCGCCGCTGCCTTCTCCCAGGCGCATCCCCATGTTCAGGTAGGGTTCCAGCTCGAGATGCATCAGCGCCGTACGCGCGCCCTTCTCCGCCGAATAGTGCGACGGGATCAGATAGGGTTTCACTTCCGGCGCAATTCGGCACGCCGCCAGCGCCGCCGCGTAGGAGAGGAAGCCATCGAGCACCACCGGCAGGCCGCAGGAGGCCGCGCCCAGCATCACGCCCGTCATCCCCAATAAATCAAAACCGCCCACTTTCGCCAGCACGTCGAGACCATCGTTCGGGTCAGGCCGGTTGACGGCGATAGCCCGGCGCACCACTTCCACTTTATTAGCGACCTTCGCCAACGGCAGATTAGCGCCAATCCCGACCACCTCCTGGGCATCGCTGCCGGTCAGAACGCTGACAATCGCCGCCGCCGGGGTGGTATTGGCCATTCCGAGCTCCCCGACGCCAAACAGGGTGACGCCATCCTGCGCCAGCCCTCGGGTATAGCGCATCACCTCCAGCAGCAGCTCTTCCGCCTGGCCGCGGCGCATTGCCGGACCGACGGCGATATTGCCGCAGCCGCGCGCCACGCGCATGTTGATAACGCCCGGTATCAGCTCAGCATCGATCCCGACATCAATCACGTGCATTTTCGCGCCCGCCTGCGCCGCCAGCACGCAAACGCCGGTTTTCCCCAGCGTCATATTCGCCGCCTGGATGGCGGTCACCGCTTTCGGCGAGATGGCGACCCCTTCGTCCCACACGCCGTGGTCGGCGCACATCACCAGCAGCGCCTTCTTTTTCACCTGCGGCACGCCATCAAGACCGGGCATGCCCGCCAGCTGTACGGCAAGATCTTCAAGGCGTCCAAGGCTTCCGGGCGGCTTCAGCAGGCCGTCGATATGAAGCCGGGCGCGCGCCATCGCGCTTTCATCAGGCGCCGGGATCGCGCCCAGTAGAGAGGTTAAGCTTTGCATAGAGGTTCTCGTCTTGTTGGCTGGCTCATGGCAGAGCCAGCAGGAAGAATAACGCCCGGTACGGCGCGCCTGGCCTATTTGATTTTTACGCCAATGCCCGACACCACCAGCCACACCTCGTCCGCCGCCGCAGCAAGGCGCTGGTTAACGCGTCCGGCGATATCGCGGAAATGGCGGGCCAGACGGTTTTCCGGCACAATCCCCATCCCCACTTCGTTGGTCACCAGCACCACGCGGGCCGGGCAGCGCTGGCAGGCGGCAATCAGTACCGCGATTTCGGCGTCGATCGCCCGCTCCATCGCCGCATAATCCCAGTCGTCCGGCGCGCTGTCGCCCCCCAGCGCAAACAGCAGGTTGGTTACCATGGTGGTGATGCATTCCAGCAAAATCGCCTCCTCCGGGGCGATATCCGGGGTGATCAGTTCATCAAGCTGCTGCCAGCGCTCGGCGGTGCGCCAGTGCGCGGGCCTGCCGTCGCGGTGGTGCTGGATCCTCGCCGCCATCTCGTCATCAAAGATCTGCGAGGTGGCGATATAGAGTACCTGCGGCGCATGGGCGATCAGCGCTTCGGCATGGCGGCTTTTACCGCTGCGCGCCCCGCCGGTCACTAAAGTCAGCATACGGGCTCCTGATGTTGGCGCATGATGGCGTAGATTTTTTCGATATCAATATGCTGACGCATCGCGTCCGCCAGCAGATCGAACTGGCGAGATTTATACTGCGCATACTCGAAATCGCTATCCAGCGCCGCCAGCCCTTTACGCTGGCGCAGGCCGTTAACCAGCGCGCGGGTAAATGCATCGCTATCGAACAGGCCGTGCAGATAGGTGCCAAACGCCAGGCCGTCATCGCTGACCGCGCCGTCCGCCACATTCTGGCCGCCTTTATGTAATTGCATCAGAGAACGGCAGCCGTCGCGCAGCTCGGTTTCGCCCATATGAATTTCGTAGCCGCTTACCGCCAGCCCCGCCGTTGCCGCCAGCCACGCCGGCAGCGCCGGAGCCAGAGTCGCCGTTACCTGGGTGGTCGTTTTGCTGTGCGCAAAGTGGGTGACGGTATTGAGCAACCCCAGCCCCGGCTGGGTGCCAAGCCCCGACTCCACCTCATCGATTATGGTTTCGCCGAGCATCTGGTAGCCGCCGCAGATCCCCAGCACCGGTACGCCCTGACGCCGGGCCTGCAGTATCGCGTGCGCCATGCCGCTCTCGCGCAGCCAGCCCAGGTCGCCGAGCGTATTTTTACTGCCCGGCAGGATAATCATATCCACGCCCGCCAGCTCCTGGGGCTGGCGAACATAGCGGACGCGGACGTCCGGCTGCGCCGCCAGCGCGTTGAAATCGGTAAAATTGGCGATGTGCGGCACCTGAATCACGGCAATCTCAATATCACGCCTGTCGGTACGCAGATATTTCCCTTTTTGCAGCGCGACGCCGTCCTCATCTTCAAGATCGACGTCCAGCCACGGCATGACGCCGAGCACCGGGACGCCGGTGAGCGCTTCTATCTGCTCGATCCCGGAGTAGAGCAGCGCCACGTCGCCGCGAAATTTATTGATAATCACCCCTTTGACCCGCGCGCGCTCGCGATCGTGCAGCAGCACGAGCGTGCCGTAGATGGAGGCGAATACGCCGCCGCGATCGATATCCGCCACGAGGATCACCGGGCACTGGGCCATCTCGGCCATGCCCATATTGACGATGTCGCGATCGCGCAGGTTGATCTCCGCCGGACTGCCCGCCCCTTCCAGCACCAGCACATCATGTTCGGCGGCCAGGCTGTTATAAACCGCGAGGATCTGTTCGCGCAGGCGCGGCTTGTATTCGTGATAGCTCACCGCGTCCATATCGGTCGCCACTTTGCCCATCAGCACCACCTGCGCTTTACGGTCGCTGGTTGGCTTAAGCAGCACCGGGTTCATGCGCACATCCGGGGTAATGCCCGCCGCTTCGGCCTGGAAAATCTGCGCGCGGCCCATCTCTTTGCCATCCGGCGTGATACCGGAATTAAGCGCCATATTCTGCGATTTAAACGGCGCGGTGCGCTGCCCGTCCTGATAAAAGATGCGGCACAGCCCCGCGACCAGCACGCTTTTGCCGACGTCGGAAGCGGTGCCCTGTAACATAATTGCCAGCGTCATGACGCCTCCTTCATCGCGTTGTTTCGCATCCGCGTAAAAAATTCTTCTTCGGTTTTACACAGCGGCAGCCCGAGCTGCGCGTGCAGTTTCACCAGCCACGGCTGGGTGAGCCCGGCCTGGGCCATCAGTTCGCTGCGGGCAAACACCTCCCCGGGTTCGCCATGCGCCAGCACTTCGCCGCGGCGTAACACGTAAACCGCATCGCTGATTTCATAGATCAGATCGATATCGTGGCTGGAGATCGCCACGTGGTTGCCCCGATCGGCAATGCGCTTAATGATGTCGATCATCTGCGCGCGTCCCGAGGGATCGAGCCCCGCCGTCGGCTCGTCGAGCAGTAAATAGCGCGCCTGCAGCACCAGCGCGCCGGCTATCGCCACGCGCTTTTTCTGCCCGTGGCTCAGGCACTGAATCGGCTGGTGACGAAACCCCTGGGCATCGACGAGAGTCAGGGCATCGTCCACCCGGCGGGCAATTTCCTCTTCCGCAACCCCCAGGTTACGCAGGCTAAAGGCGATATCGCTGTCGATATCGGTATAGAAAATCTGCTGGTCCGGGTCCTGGAAAACGGTCGCCACCTGCTGACGCAGCGCCAGCAGGCCGCGTTTGCTGTATTCCAGCGGTTTTCCCTGCCACAGCACCGCCCCGCTCTGCGGGCGCAGCAGACCGCTCAGGTTCATAAACAGCGTGGATTTTCCGCAGCCGTTCGCCCCCACCAGTCCGGTCACCGCGTGACGGGAAAAATCCAGCGTCAGCCCCTTCAGCACCGGCTCGTCCTGATAGCGAAACCAGAGATCGGTCGTGGCAAGCATACTTATCCTTAGAGGTGAAAGTCACCCTGATACAGTTTGATATCCAGCGTGGTGCTCATCTGCTGGTAGCGAATCATCACCCGGGTAAACAGCAGCCCTACCAGCATCGCCAGCGAACGATAGCCCTTCGGCACGCTACGGTAGCCAAAACGTAATGTTTGCGCACGGTGAATCGCCAGCGCTTCGTCTAACAGAATAAAAATAAAGCGCCAGGTTAGCAGAATTTGCTCGGTCAGCAGCCGCGGCACCCGCCCGCGCTTGAGCAGCACAATAAGCTGCGGGAACGGCAGATTCAGCACCAGCCAGAAGGTAGAGGCCAGCGCCGCCAGGCTACGCCAGAAGGTCTGATTGGCGGTCGTTAGCCCCTCCGACGTGATACCCAACCAGACGCTGCCCAGCGGCAGGCTCACCAGCAGATCCTGCGGATTGCGGCTGACGCTAAACAGAATGGTCAGCACGCCGATCAGCAGGAAGCCAAACGGCAGCGCCATCCAGCGGCACCAGCGCCACGGCGAGACCCGCAGCAGCCAGCAGGTTAAGGCGGCAATCAGCGCCATTTCGATACCCTGCCCCAGCGGAGGCAGGGTAAAGGCCAGCACCATCAGCAGCAGCCAGAACAGGAACTTGCGCTCCGGCGCGAGGTGAAACCAGCGGCTCTGATAGCTGAGTCGGTCAAACCCGGTCATCACGGCGCTGTCTGCCTTTGCTGTAGCCCAGAATATAGAAAATCACCGCCGCGCCGAGGGAGCCCTGGAGCGTAAACAGCAGGCTCTCAATTTCTCCACTCGCCGGTTCGTACAGCGGCTGGAACCACGGCTCATAGTGCGGCGCGACCACCTGAATCTGGCTCTCCGCCTCGCCGTCCGAACCGCCAAACTCGCCGCCGTGATCGACAAAGAACGGCAGGATCACCAGCGCCACCACCATGGCTAACAATATCAGCGTCTTTTTCATGTTAATGCCCCTGTGCGGTAATCAGCTGACGTTTGGTCAACTGGTCGTAGATCATGACGGTTAACAGTCCTTCAGCAATGGCGATCGGGATCTGGGTCAGGCAGAAGATCCCCATAAACTTGACGATCGATCCGGTCGCGCCGGCGGTCGGATCCGGGAAGGCCACGCCGAGCTGTACGGAGGTGACAAAGTAGGTCACCAGATCCGCCAGCATCGCGCAGAGAAACACCCCGACATCGCGGCGAATGCCCGCGCGGCAGGCCATTTTCCACACCATATAGCCGACCACCGGCCCGATGACCGCCATCGACATCCCATTCGCGCCGAGCGTCGTCAGCCCGCCGTGCGCCAGCAGCAGCGCCTGGAACAGCAGCACGATGGCGCCAAGGATCGCCACCACGCCAGGCCCGAAGAGAATCACCGCCAGGCCGACGCCGGTCGGGTGCGAACAGCTGCCGGTCACGGAAGGAATTTTCAGCGCCGAGAGGACAAAAATAAACGCCCCGCACAGCGCCAGCAGCACCTTCTGGTTGTTATCTTCCTGCACGATGCGGCGCAGGCGCACCAGCCCGTACCACAGGCAGGGTAAAAACAGCAGCCACCATGCCAGGGCCCACATCGGCGGTAAAAACCCCTCCATAATGTGCATCGCGAAAGCCTTTTCGGGTACCACTATCAGCAATAGCGCCGCAGCTAACCCGCTGAAAGACAGCTGTTTTAGCTGTTGTTCAAGTTTCATTCTGCATACTCCCACTGTTTATTGACCAGAATGGTCGAGAAATAGGGCAGCGGCTGGTCGTCGCTGACGTCACGGAGATGGCGCCAGCACTGCTCGCCCGGCAGCGTGGCTTCGGACATCATCAGCGCGGCATCCAGCAGACCGTTTTTCGCCAGCAGCGCTTTGATGCGGGGAAACCGCCCGTACACTTTCATCAGCACCAGGCTTTCATGCTGGCGCAGCGCCTGCTCGATTTCCGTTTCTGGCGCGGTGCAGGAGATCACCGCCAGCGACTGCTGCTCCATAGCCAGCGGCGTTTTTGAACGCGCGGCAATGGCGGCGAAAGAGGTGACGCCGGGAACAATCTCCAGCCACGCCGGGCTGCCGATACGCTGGAGTAAGAACACCCAGGTGCTGAACAGCATGGCGTCGCCGAGGGTAATAAACCCGACCTGCTTGCCCGCCTCCACTTCCTGCACCAGCGCGGCGGCGACCTCATCCCATACCGCCTCTTTTTCCGCGCTGTCGGCGCTCATCGGGAAATGGCAGCAGCGCACTTCGGTCCGTTCGCCGATATACTCCCGCACGATGGAGAGCGCGAGGCTGTCGCCGCCTTTACGTCCGGCGGGGGCGTAGAGAATGTCCAGCTTGCCCAGTACCCGCGCCGCGCGCACGGTGATCAGGTCGGCGGCGCCAGGGCCGGTACTCAGGGCATACAGTTTGCCGCTCATGCCGCCTCCTCCATCGCCAGGCTCAGCGCCTGCTGCAGGTGAGCGACGAACATTGCGCGCACCGCCGGATTCTCTCCCAGCCCGTTCAGCCACGGCGTCGCCGTGATACCGGCGGCGTTGAACAGCGTTTTCCAGGAGTCCTCTTCGTCCGAGGCCATATCGTTAATGGCGTGATCGCCGGCCACCAGCATCAGCGGCATCAGGTGCACGCCCTTCACCCCCTGCCGGCGCAGGCTGTCGATAAGAATATCGACTTCCGGATAGCTCTCGACCGCGCCGACCCGCGCCGGAAACCCCTTCGCCGTCATCATATGATCCAGACAGGCGTAGGCGGCGAAAGCGTGATGGCTGGCGCCGTGGCCCATAAAGACCACCGTTTCATCGGCGGCAAGCGGCGGCATCTGCTGGCGCAGCGCCTGCATCAGCTGGACATAATCGTGATGGCTGCTCAGCAGCGGCGCCCCCAGCGTCAGGCGGAGGAACAGCGGGCGCAGGCTTTGCACTTCGCGGACGATCTTTTCATATTCATCGCCGTTGATAATGTGCAGCGACTGAATCGCCACATCCTGGTAGCCCTGCTCGGCCAGCTTCTGCAGCGCCTGTAGCGGCGTATCAATCTCGATACCGTCGCGCTGCTTGAGCTTGCGGATAATCATCCCGGAGGTGAAGGCGCGAAAGGTGTCGCGGTCCGGGCAGCTGGCCGCCAGCTCGCGCTCGCAGGCGACGATATTCTTTTCACAGGTGTCGGGATAGCTGGTGCCAAAACTGACCACCAGAAGCGCTTTTTTCATTTCGGACTCCTTAAGCAGCGGCCAGCCAGCGCGCTAAGCGCCGGGCAAAGGCAGCCTGACTTTCCAGTAATTCTTCACCGGTCACCAGCGGTGCCGGGCGCGTAATCACGATGCAGGGGATACCGGCATCCAGACAGGGTTGTACTTTTTCCTGATAGCCGCCTTCGGCGCCGGAGGCCTTGGTGATCACCACATCGGCCCGGCACTGGCGGTAGAAAGCGGCGTTGAACTCGGCGCTGAACGGCCCGCACAGGGCGAAGATCTCGCCAACGCCGAACCCCAGTCCGGCGCACTGGGCGATGACATCGGCGACCGGCAACACCCGGGCCAGCAGCGTTTTTTCGCCTAATCCCGCCCGCCAGCGCGCCAGATCTTTGCTTCCGGTGGTGAGCAGCACGCGCGGACCGAAGCGCCGCGCCACCTCGCAGGCCAGTTCAATGCTCTCCACGGTATAGAGCAGCGGATGCCTCAGGCCGCTCAGCTGTTCAGGGCGCTGATAGCGGCTCAGCAGCACGCCGGCGGTTTCGCAGGCCCGGACGATATTGCGGCTCACCGCTTCGGCGTAGGGGTGCGAAGCATCGATCACCCAGCGGGTCCGGTTAGCCTTCAGCCAGGCGATCATCTCCTCCAGCTCGAGACGCCCGCAGCGCACCTGGCCGCGAATGTCTCCCGCCAGCTGCTGGCCGGTGGGCGTCGCCACCGACAGGGTGTATTCAACCTGCGCCGCGTCAAGCTGCTGGCACAGCGCCCGCGCGTCGCTGGTTCCGCCCATCACCAGCACCTCGCCGTGGCTCACAGCACGTAGCCTCGCGGGGTGATCATCAGGCCATCCTGGATATAGGTCGCTTTGTTGCCAACGATCACCAGGCTGGTCATATCGACCGGTGCAAAATCCATCTCCCCCAGGGTGGTCAACCATTTCTCCTGTTTTTTACGTCCGGCGGACTTCACGACCCCCACCGGAGTCTGCGCGCTTTTGCTGGCCGACAGCAGCTCAAAGGCGCGCGCCAGATGGCCCTCGCGGCCGCGGCTGCGCGGATTGTAAAAACAGATCACGAAGTCGGCTTCACCGGCGGCGACAATACGCTTTTCAATCACCGGCCACGGTGTCAGCAGGTCGCTGAGGCTGATATGGCAGAAATCGTGCATCAGCGGCGCGCCCAGCAGCGAGGCGGCGGCGATGCTGGCGGTCATCCCCGGGATCAGGCGGACTTCCACATCCAGCTTCTGCTTGCTGACCAGCTCAAGCACCAGTCCGGCCATGCCGTAAATACCGGCGTCGCCGCTGCTGATCAGCGCCACGTTATGCCCGGCCTGCGCCAGCTCAATCGCCGCCTGGCAGCGCTCAATCTCTTTGCACATGCCGGTTTTGATCACCTGCTTATCGCCGGTAAAGGCTTTCACCAGGTGCGTGTAAGTTTTATAGCCAACGACGATTTCCGCCGCCTGCAGCGCTTCAATGGCCTCCATGGTCATCATGGACTGCGAGCCAGGGCCGATTCCGATTACGCTTAACATCAGTGTGAAACTCCCAAAGTGATAGTGACGCCCTGTTCGCGCAGGGTTTCGCCCAACAGTTGCCCATGGCTCAGCAGCCAGGCCGCCGGGCCGGATACGCTCCCCACGCCGACGGTTTTTCTGACGAACGATGAGGCGGGAAAATGGTGCTCATGCTCGCGCAGCGCATCAGCGGGAAAGGTTTCGAACGGTACGCGACAGCAGGAGGCCAACTGAATCAGCCCCTGCTCGTGCTTCTTCAGCGTCACGCTGCCGATGGCTTTCAGCGCCAGCGGATCCAGGCGCTGCGCCTCAAGCTGGCGCGCCAGCAGCGCTGCTAACAGCGGGAATGGCGTATCGCGACGGCAGCCAATTCCGGCGACCACCCGCTGCGGCACCAGCTTCCAGTGCGGCACGGCGATGGCCGGCAGCTCGTTGCGCAGCGTGACGCAGACCAGCGCGTCCAGCTCGGGAAGCTGGTGCAGATCGGTCACGGTGATAAATCCCCGCCGGTCGCAGCGGCTGACGTCTTCATCCAGTTCGTCGTCCCACCACAGGCCGACGCGCTGCTGGCTGACCAGCATCTGGTTGACGGTTTTCACCGCCGCGCGGAAATCGCTCATCCGGGCATTAAGCTGGAATGCCAGGATATCCAGCGCCGCCATCTCGTTGACGTCGGTGGCGGTGGTGATCACCGGGTCGGCGCCGAGCATCCCGGCCAGATAGCGGCTGAGGGCATTCGCGCCCCCCGCGTGGCCGGAAAGCAGGCTAATAACGTGCTGGCCGCGCTCGTCAATCACCACTACCGCCGGGTCGCTGAACTTGTCATTCACCAGCGGGGCCAGCACGCGTACCGCGATCCCGGTGGCGCCGATGAAAATCAGCGCCGAATAGCTGCTGAAGGCCTCGCGCGCGGCGCTGGCAAAACCGTTTTCAAAGGGGAGAAACCCCTCTTCCAGCAGCTTCTCGCTGGTAAAGCAGGTTAACGGCAGCATCGCCGCCAGCCGTTTCGCCAGCCGCACGCCGCCAGGGGTCAGGCAGAAAAGCGCGATTGATTCAGGCTTTACGGTATTCATGGCTAAAGTCCGCCGCGTAGAGTTTTGAGTAGTGATACTCAGAGCCCAGGAAATTCCCGACCAGAATGAGCGCCGTTTTGCGGATCCCCGCCTCGCGCACCTTGTCGCCGATATCCGCCAGGGTACCGCGTACGGTCTGGCTTTCCGGCCAGGTCGCTTTGTAGATCACCGCCACCGGCGTGGTTGCCGGGTAGCCGCCTTCCATCAGGCGCTCCGCCACCCGGTGAATACGCTGTACGGAAAGGTAAATCGCCATCGAGGTCTGGTGGCTGGCAAACGACTCAAGCTGCTCGCGCTCCGGCACCGGCGTGCGCCCTTCGAGGCGGGTAATAATCAGGCTCTGGGAGACTTCCGGGACGGTGTATTCGACGCCCAGCTCCGCCGCGGCGCCCAGAAACGCGCTGACGCCCGGCACCACCTGCCAGTCGATGCCGCGTTTGGTCAGCTCTTCGCCCTGCTCGCGGACCGAGCCGTACAGCGACACGTCCCCGGTCTGTAAACGCACCACCGTTTTCCCGGCTTTAACGCCGGCTTCCATCAGGTCGAGAATTTGCGCCAGATGCAGTTCGGCGCTGTCGTGACACTCGGCGCCGGGCGGACAGTACTCCAGCAGCGCGGTGTTTATCAGCGACCCGGCGTAGATCACCACCTGGGCCTGCTGGAGCAAGCGGTAGCCCTTGAGGGTAATCAGCTCACGGTCGCCCGGCCCTGCGCCAACGAACCACACACAACGGGGGTCAAATGTCTCAGCCATGGTTTTCTTCCTTCTGACAGGCGATAACAAAAACGGGATTATTCGGTTTGAAATAGTGGCCGCAGCCCAGCGCGGTCAGCGATGAAACGTTCAGCTGCAGGCAATCAACCTGTTCGATTCCCTTCAGCCGCAGATAGTCGAGAGCGGCGTTCAGGTTCTCCTGGAGGATAAAGGTCATCACCAGGCGACCGCCGGGGTAGAGCTGCTGCCACGACCAGTCAATCAGTTCGTCGAGGCGGCCGCCGCTGCCGCCCATAAAAATGGCGTCGGCCCGCTCGGTGATCACCATCGGCGCTTCGCCGGGCAGGATCTCAATGTTGCCGCAGGCGAAATGCTGGCGGTTTTCGTCCAGCAGCTGCAGGGCCGCGGGATTGCGTTCGACCGCCGTTACCTGCAGCGAGGGGTACTGCAACGCCGCCTCAATCGACACGCTGCCGGTACCGGCGCCGATATCAATCAGGTGGCTTGCCCGGTGTAGCTCAAGTTTGGCCAGCGCCAGCGCGCGAACCGCCTCTTTGGTCATCGGCACCTTCTCGCCGCGCAGAAAAAGCTCATCTTTCATCGAGGATCACCACCGCGTTCATCTCATATTCGCCGTCGACCTCACTGACCGGTAGCCAGCGGATCCGCTCGTTATCCATCGCCAGATTTTCGCCAATCACCATCCAGCGATACCCTTTACCCCGCGCCGCCAGCTGGGCGGCGATTTCCCGCGGCCCGCAGCGCCCGTCGGTCACCATCGCCACCTTGCGCTGGCGAGCCAGCTCATCAAAACAGACGTCCCGCCCGTGGCTGCTGGTCAGCCAGATATCGTTCATATCGATACCGGCCTTCGCGCAGAGATACTGCACCGCGCTGATGCCGGGGATAATGCGCACGCGCTCGATGCCAAAGTGGGCGATCAGCCGCGTACCGATGCCGTAAAACAGCGGGTCGCCGGAGGCCAGCACCACCACCTTCTGCGCTTCGCGTTCGCCGAGCCATACCAGCAGTTCGGCAATATTGGCGCCCAGCGCAAACCGTTCGCCGTCAAACTCTGGGAACTGCTGTAAATGCCGCTTGCCGCCCACCAGCGCGTCCGCGCTGGCGACCGCGTCCCGCGCCGCCGGCGTCATCAGATGCAGGCCTGACGGGCCCATGCCGACCACCGTTAACATGACATCTCCCGCGCAATCTCGACGATCGGCCGATTGCTGCCGAGGACCTTGTTATCAAAGGAGAACATGATGGCGTCGCAGACGGGCGGCGTTTTGGTAAAGCGCAGCATCTGCATCACCCGCAGGCAGATGCGTTCGGCAAGATGATGATAGATATGCTGAAAACCGTACGCGTCGATGTGCTCCATCGCCGCTTCGGTGGTATCGCATTCGCTCACCAGCTGCAGCAGCGCCAGCGGCGCGCCCAGCAGCGCCAGATGCGCGACCAGGGTTTCCATCCGCGCATCGGCGATATGGCTGTGGGTGTGGAAGATCCCGGCGGCGACTTTAATCAGCTTGCCGGGATGGCCAATCAGCACGATCTGGCGGAACCCCAGGCGCACGGCCTCTTCAATCATGTAGCCGACGAAGTTGCTCATGGTGACCACCACCTGCGAGTCGATGCCCATCTGCTCGCGTACAAAGCGCTCTCCGTGGTTGCCCGGCACCAGCACCACCCGCTCCAGCCCCGCCGCGCGCTTAATTTCCAGCTCCAGCGACAGCGAACGCTTCCAGCTCTCCTCCGACATCGGCGTCACGATACCGGTGGTGCCGATAATCGAGATGCCGCCCAGGATCCCCAGCCGCGAGTTATAGGTTTTCTGCGCCCGCGCCTCGCCTTCCGGGGCGAAAATCTCTACCGTCGCCCCGCGCGACGGGCCAATCGCCTCGCGCACCGCCGACTCGATGGTGTGGCGCGGGGTGCGGTTAATCGCCGGGCTGCCGATGGGCAGGCCGATCCCTTTGCGGGTGACCGTGCCGACGCCTTCGCCGCCGCGCAGGGTAATCTCGCCGGAATCGTCGAGCGTCACGCGGGCGAAAATCAGCATCCCGTGGGTGGCGTCAACGTCATCGCCGCCGTCTTTACGGATGGCGGCGATCGCCTGCTGCCCTTCAACGTGCGGCGACTCGACGTTAAGGCACAGGGTGACGCCGGAAGGGGTGACAATGGAGACCTGATGAATCAGATGCTGACGCATCACCATCAGCGCCGCGACCTTTGCTGCCGCCGTGGCGCAGGATCCGGTGGTATAGCCTTTGCGCAGCGCCTTGCCGTTGTGCCATACCGGGGCGTCAAAGGATTGCTCGCTCATCGCGCCCCCTGTAAGTGGTACAAAATGGCGTTGACGATGGCGGCGGCGACGTTGCTGCCGCCTTTACGACCCAGCGCGGCGATGCCCGGCAGGCCGCTCTGCGTCAGGGCCTCTTTCGACTCCGCCGCGCCGACGAAACCGACCGGCACGCCAATCACGCCGTTGACCGCGACGTCATGCTCCAGCAGACGAAACAGCGCGGTGGGCGCATTGCCGAAAACAAACACCTTCTCGCCCTCTTCGGCGACCGCGATATCAACCGCCGCCATCGAGCGGGTCATCCCCTGCGCTTTGGCCTCCGCCACCACCCGCGGATCGCTGATATAGCAGCGGCACTCGCCGCCGAATTTCGCCAGCAGGGTTTTATTGATCCCGGACAGGGCCATGGTGGTATCGGTATAAAGCGTGCAGGGCTGGCTCAGGGCGGCGCTCAAGCGCGGAAGCACGTCGGGCGAAAACCACAGGATATCCAGCCAGTCAAAATCAGCGGTGGTGTGGATCACCCGCTTGATAATGGCTTCGTGCAGCGGGCTGGCAAAGCGGTAGTCCGGGCGGGTCTGCGCAATAATATCGCCAATAATGTCGAAGCTTTTCGCCTCAATCGCCTGCGGTTGCTGGATATAGTGCATTCATTTGTCCTCAGGCAGCGCCGACCAGCCAGTACCGGACCGCCATAAATAGCGCCAGCGCCAGGGTCGAAGACACCCACATCAGTCGAATCGTTCGGGAAATATCGTCTACGGAAATATCGCGCGTCGCGTCGCCGATCCACGGTTTCTCCACGCGCTGTCCAAAGTAATCATTAGGGCCGCCAAGCCGGATGCCGAGCGCCCCGGCGACCGCCGCTTCCGACCAGCCGCAGTTCGGGCTGCTGTGGTTGTAGCGGTCGCGCCAGCCGATGCGCAGCGCGCGGCCGCCCGCTTCACCGCAGAGGAGAGCGGCGAGGCTGATAAGCAGCCAGCTCAGGCGGGCGGGGATAAAGTTGGCGACATCATCGAGGCGGGCGCTGACCATGCCGATGGCCCGATATTTTTCGTGCTTATAGCCGACCATCGAATCCAGGGTGTTGACTGCTTTATAGGCCATCGCCAGCGGCGCGCCACCCAGCAGCAGAAAGAAGAGCGGCGCGATAATGCCGTCGACGGTGTTCTCCGCGACGGTTTCCACCACCGCGCGATTAATCTGCTGCGGCGCAAGCTGCGACGTATCGCGCCCGACGATCCACGACAGCTTGATACGGCTCTCCGCCAGATCCCCCGCGCGCAGCGGGCGCTCGACGTCCCGCGCCGACTGCGCCAGGCAGCGTCCGGCCAGCACGGTGAAAATCATCCATACCTCAACCAGCCAGCCAAGCCACGGATGAATCGTCCGCGCCAGCGCCAGCACGCCCCAGCAGACGCTCCACGTTAGCCCGACCACCACCAGCCACATCACGGCGCCGCCGACGCGCAGGGCGACATCGCTGCGGCAATAGCGGCGCACGCCGCGCTGAACGGCGGCGATCAGGTTGCCTATCCAGCGCACCGGATGCGGCCAGCTCTGCGGATCGCCGATGATAAAATCGAGGAGCCAGGCAACGCCCCATGCCAGCAGCGTCATAGCGCGCTCCTTGCCGCAGCCAGCCAGTGGTTAAGCATGATGGGACGCTGCGCAAAGTGCAGGTGCAGATAGCTGGCGAACGTGTTGCCCACCTGCCAGCCGCCCGACCACTGCTGAAGGGTCATACCGTCGCGGACTTTGCGGCAGGCCAGGACCGCCGGGATCTCAGGGGTAAAATCCGAGTAGTGAAACTCATGCCCGCGCAGGGTTTCGCCGGGCGCCGCCAGCAGCGTTTGCCGCATCGCCCGCGCCTCGCAGTAGCCAAAGCGGGTAAGCCGTTTGCCCATCTTGCTGTGGCCGGGAATCAGATTGGCCATCGGATAGATGTCGCCGCTGGCGTCTTCAAGGGTGCTGCCGAGATACATCAAACCGCCGCACTCGGCGTAAATCGCCACCCCGCGCCGGTGCGCCTCCCGCAGCTGCGCCAGCATCGACGTATTGGCCGCCAGCCCGACGGCATGAATTTCCGGATAGCCGCCGCCGAGCCAAATCATCTGGCACGGCGGAAGCTCGCTATCGCGCAGCGGGCTGAAGCGCACGATATTCACCCCGCAGCGCTCAAGCAGCGTAAGGTTATCCGGGTAGTAAAAGTTGAAGGCTTCGTCGTCGGCCAGCGCCAGCGTCAGGCCCGCGCCGGCGTCGGGCGACGGCAGCGGGGGCCACTCCCCGGCGGGTAGGGCGGTGAGCTGGCTAAGAGCCAGGAGCCGTTCAATATCCAGCGTTTGCGCCAGCGTTTGGGCAAAATCGCGCCACGGCTGCTGATTGACCAGCGACTCGCGGGCGGTGACCAGCCCCAGATGGCGTTCAGGTAACGCCACCCCTTCCACGCGTGGTACGTAGCCGAGCACCGGCAGCCCGCAATAGCGTTCAATGGCGCCTTTGAGAAGCTGATAATGGGATTCGCTGTTGACGCGATTGACGATAACGCCGGCGATATTCAGGCTGGGGTCGAAGTGTTGAAATCCCATCACCGTGGCGGCGATGGAGGTGGAAACCGCTTTGCCATCTACCAGCAAAATGACCGGACAGCCGAGCTGTTTAGCCATCGCGGCGGTGCTGCAGTAGTCAGGGTCGGTACCGAAGCCGTCATACAGCCCCATCACGCCCTCAATGACCGCGATATCCGCCCGCTGCATCCGTTCGCAAAACAGCGCATTGAGCACCGGTTCCGGGAGCATAAAGCTGTCGAGGTTGCGGGAAGCGACGCCGCTGACGGCGGTGTGCCAGCCGGTATCGAGGTAGTCCGGGCCGACTTTGCAGGGCTGAACCCGCATACCGCGCTGCTTCAACAGGCTGAGCAGACCAAGCGTAACGGTGGTTTTACCACAACCGCTGCCGGTACCTGCGAGAATAAATGCGTGCTGCCTGGCTGCCATACCCCGATCCTGTGCCGGGTGGTAGGGCTGCGTGCATTCCCAGTCTTTCGACTGTACGCATCTGAGCAACCCACTTCCCACCGAAGTTGTTGATTATTACCGACAGGCAGGTCTTCTGGCTTAGCGTCGTCCTCTCCCATCCTTCCCAATCCGGTAAGCAGATCAGTGGCTAAATATGGGTTCGTCAGCATCACAGCAGCGGGGGCTGCGGGGGATTCACACCCCCTTCCCTGGCGCCTGTCGGTTTAGTCCGTCATGATTCGAGCGGGACTGCCCGGCTCGCATGATTTCCGGAATATCTTACGGAAGCTGGATGGCTCCCGTCGTGTTTAATTTTTAATTACCAAGGCCGTTTCATTACGCTGATGGCGCGCTGAAAGCCATTTCGGATATCACTCTATCCCATCAAATAAATAAAAACTGGTGCAGCTTATCGTTCTCTCATTATTATTTTGTTGCGCTATGACAATTTATTGCTCTGAATGAGATATTTTCATTTTAGAATGAGCCAGATACAAGGGCATATCAAAAATCGGCAATAACAAAATATTGTCATTTAAAATGACTCAGTTTGTGATCTGGCGTTAATTTGCTGGCGATAGGCCTGCGGAGTGACCTGATAAGCCTGGCGAAAAACTTTGCAAAAATAGCTGGTTTGCGAAAATCCTAAATTCCGCGCAATGCTGGCGATGCTCCAGTCGCTGTGGCAAAGCAGCTCTTTGGCGCTCACCATCCGCTGATGGTTCACCCACGCGTTAAAACCGATACCCTGATATTTTTTAAATAGCTTACTGAAGTAATAGGGGCTGAGATAAACGTGGGCGGCGACGTCTTCCAGGCGAAGCTCGTCGGATAAATGGGCGTCAATGTAGCGCAGCGCTTTCTTCATTTTGCTGTCGTGAGGGCTGGCGACCCGGCTGGCGCGCGCGGGTTCCGGCTGCTGGGGATTATCTTTAATCACCACAAAGTTGAGCTGCTTTTTCAGGCAGTTCTCGACGATCAGCTTCAGTAAATCCGCGGAGGCAATCACTCTGGAGTAGTCCATCTCCGGCACGTCGCGGAACGCGTTGAGCAGCTCGGGGTCCGCCTGCCAGCCGTTGTCCACGTTGAGGATATCCACCAGTTCTACATCGTTGCTTAAGCGCACCTGCCCGCATAGCACGAAGCCCACAAGGTGCCCGGCGATAACCAGAGGAATGGAAAAATCGGTTAACCCGGCGTGGCAGCGGTAGATACAGAGCTGATCGGTTTTTGACGCCTCGAGGCCGCCGCAGCGGTCGCTCATCCGGCAGCGGGTGCTGTGCTGAGGGTGCTGGCGCATCAGCTGGCAGAAAGGGGTGAAGTTAAACAGTTCAGATATTTCATCACCGTGAATATTGACAACCACAACCGCCAGACTGGTGGCCTGCGCAAAATCCTGTGCGATTTTATTAATGAGTTCTGAGTTCAGTGTGCTCGCAGAAATCATGATAAAACCTCTCAGTTAATTTTTTGTTATAAATAAAACATTTCTTTAATATTCACTTCCTTTCATCATCATTTAACGCCAACGATAAAAGAATATTACGATAGCAAAAGTCTCCCATCCGTGGGAGACGTTTTTGGCCAGTTCGTGATACGGGTTCATGAAAATTTTTCGCTATTTCAGCGGATGCATTAATCCTCTAATTTACAGGTATTACACGGTAAGTTATTTCCTATCAGATAACGATAGATGGCCGCGCCGAGGCAGGCACCGATCAGCGGCGCAATAATCGGCACAATAAAGTACGGAATATCCCTTCCGCCGGTCATCGCGATATCGCCCCAGCCCGCCATCCACGTAAACAGCTTCGGCCCAAAATCACGCGCCGGATTCATCGCAAAGCCGGTCAGCGGCCCGGTTGACGCGCCAATCACCGCCACCAGCAGGCCGATCAGCAGCGGGGCCAGCGGCCCTTTCGGCACGCCGTTGCCGTCGTCGGTCAGCGCCATAATCATCCCCATCAGCATGGAGGTGATCACCACTTCGACCAGCGCCGCGTGCCAGATGCTCAGCGAGGCCGCCGGGTAGGTGCTGAAAATACTCGCCAGCTGCAGGCTCTCAACGCTGCCGCGAGCGATATGGTGGGCGGATTCAAACTCGGTAAACATAGTGCTGTACAGCACATAGGCCAGCACCGCGCCGCCGAAGGCGCCCGCGACCTGGGAGACAATATAGGGGAAGACTTTGCGCCCGGGAAAACAGGCAAATAGCCATAACGCAACGGTCACCGCCGGGTTGAGATGGCCGCCGGATATTCCCGACGTCAGATAGACGGCAAGCGAGATCCCCAGACCCCAGATAATGCATATCTCCCACAGTCCGAGGCTGGCTCCCGCCACCTTTAACGCGCTCAGGCAGCCGATGCCGAAAAACAAAAACAGCCCGGTGCCCAGAAACTCGGCGGTACATTGCGCTTTTAACGAATCATTCATGGTGACACCTTCTTAGCAGAGTTCGTGTCCTGACCAGCCAACCTCCTGCTGGCAGTAGAGTACAACGGGCACCACTATATGAACTCCGCTCCGCAAATTGTTGGCAACCTGCTGACGGCGGCCCCGGAAAATTCGGGCATCAATAACAAATTATTGTCATTGAATAACTCAAAATAGCATTGCTCACGCGCGGATTTCGCAATTACGCCATCGCCATGACATGCAAAAATATTGCTAAAACCAACTCATCGTTTTCCAACAAACATCACAAATCAGTTTTTCTCGCATAGCAGATAAAATTAAATTCGTCATGAACAAATTTGTAAATATGGAATATACAAAACAAGATAATCACATAACCATAAATAAAAATAACAATTAAAATCAAGAGATTAAATTTACATGTAGCAATTTTATATTATTCAATACCCACTATTTTTTCACCATCAAATTCAAGTCAGCCATTCTTTTTCCTCGCATCTTCTTATAGTCCCAACTATCGGAACACTCCATGCGAGGTCTTTATGCAACAAGAAGCACTAGGAATGGTTGAAACCAAAGGCTTAACCGCAGCCATAGAGGCCGCTGATGCAATGGTTAAGTCAGCCAATGTGATGTTAGTGGGCTACGAAAAGATTGGCTCCGGACTGGTGACCGTCATCGTACGCGGCGACGTTGGCGCGGTAAAAGCGGCCACCGATGCGGGAGCCGCCGCCGCACGTAACGTGGGTGAAGTGAAAGCCGTACACGTCATCCCACGCCCCCACACCGATGTAGAAAAAATCTTACCGAAGGGAATTAGCCAATGAGCAGCAATGAGCTGGTGGAACAGATCATGGCTCAGGTGATTGCCCGCGTGGCAACGCCGGAACAGCAGGCCATCCCTACTGAAAACCATCCAATACGAGAGACGGCTATGGCAGAAAAAAGCTGCAGTTTAACGGAATTTGTCGGGACCGCCATTGGCGACACCCTGGGTCTGGTTATCGCCAACGTCGATACCGCCCTGCTGGACGCGATGAAGCTTGAAAAGCGCTATCGCTCCATCGGCATTCTCGGCGCCCGCACCGGCGCAGGCCCGCACATTATGGCGGCGGACGAAGCGGTGAAAGCCACCAATACCGAAGTGGTCAGCATTGAGCTGCCGCGCGATACCAAAGGCGGAGCGGGCCACGGTTCGCTGATTATTTTGGGCGGTAACGACGTTTCCGACGTTAAGCGCGGTATCGAAGTCGCGCTGAAAGAGCTCGACCGCACCTTTGGCGATGTTTACGGCAACGAAGCCGGGCATATCGAGCTGCAGTACACCGCTCGCGCCAGCTACGCGCTGGAAAAAGCCTTCGGCGCGCCGATTGGCCGGGCCTGCGGCATCATCGTCGGCGCACCGGCCTCCGTGGGCGTGCTGATGGCCGATACCGCCCTGAAGTCAGCCAACGTGGAAGTCGTGGCCTATAGCTCTCCGGCGCACGGCACCAGCTTCAGTAACGAAGCCATTCTGGTGATTTCCGGCGACTCCGGCGCGGTCCGCCAGGCGGTCACCTCCGCGCGCGAAATCGGCAAAACCGTCCTTGCGACCCTCGGTGCTGAACCGAAAAACGATCGCCCGTCCTACATCTGATACCCACGAGGCTGATTCATGAGATCGAAAAGATTTGAAGCACTGGCGAAACGCCCTGTGAATCAGGACGGCTTCGTTAAGGAGTGGATCGAAGAAGGCTTTATCGCGATGGAAAGCCCGAACGACCCGAAACCGTCGATTAAAATCGTTAACGGCGCGGTGACCGAGCTGGACGGGAAACCGGTAAGCGATTTTGACCTGATCGACCACTTTATCGCCCGCTACGGTATCAACCTGAACCGCGCCGAAGAAGTGATGGCGATGGATTCGGTCAAGCTGGCCAACATGCTGTGCGATCCTAACGTTAAACGCAGCGAAATCGTCCCGCTGACCACCGCGATGACGCCGGCGAAAATTGTCGAAGTGGTTTCGCATATGAACGTCGTCGAGATGATGATGGCGATGCAGAAAATGCGCGCCCGCCGCACCCCGTCCCAGCAGGCGCACGTCACCAACGTCAAAGATAACCCGGTACAGATTGCCGCCGACGCCGCCGAAGGGGCATGGCGCGGATTTGACGAACAGGAAACCACCGTTGCGGTAGCGCGCTATGCGCCGTTCAACGCCATCGCGCTGCTGGTGGGCTCGCAGGTAGGCCGTCCGGGCGTGCTGACGCAGTGCTCGCTGGAAGAAGCCACCGAGCTGAAGCTCGGCATGCTGGGCCACACCTGCTACGCCGAAACCATCTCCGTCTACGGCACCGAGCCGGTCTTTACCGACGGCGACGACACGCCGTGGTCGAAGGGCTTCCTCGCCTCGTCCTACGCCTCTCGCGGGCTGAAAATGCGCTTTACCTCCGGCTCCGGCTCGGAAGTGCAGATGGGCTACGCCGAAGGCAAATCCATGCTTTATCTGGAAGCGCGCTGCATCTACATCACCAAAGCCGCGGGCGTACAGGGTCTGCAAAACGGTTCCGTAAGCTGCATCGGCGTGCCGTCTGCGGTGCCTTCCGGCATTCGCGCGGTGCTGGCGGAAAACCTGATCTGTTCGTCGCTGGATCTGGAGTGCGCCTCCAGTAACGACCAGACCTTCACCCACTCCGATATGCGTCGTACCGCGCGCCTGCTGATGCAGTTCCTGCCGGGCACCGACTTTATCTCCTCCGGTTATTCCGCGGTGCCGAACTACGACAACATGTTCGCCGGCTCCAACGAAGATGCCGAAGACTTTGACGACTACAACGTCATCCAGCGCGACCTGAAGGTGGACGGCGGTTTGCGTCCGGTTCGCGAAGAGGACGTCATCGCCATCCGTAACAAAGCCGCCCGCGCGCTGCAGGCCGTGTTTGCCGGAATGGGGCTGCCGCCGATTACCGATGAAGAAGTTGAAGCCGCGACCTACGCCCACGGTTCGAAAGATATGCCGGAGCGCAACATCGTCGAAGACATCAAGTTCGCCCAGGAAATCATCAATAAAAACCGCAACGGTCTGGAAGTGGTGAAAGCGCTGGCGCAGGGCGGATTCACCGACGTGGCCCAGGACATGCTCAACATCCAGAAAGCCAAGCTGACCGGGGACTACCTGCATACCTCCGCGATTATCGTCGGCGATGGGCAGGTGCTGTCAGCCGTTAACGACGTCAACGACTATGCCGGTCCGGCAACGGGCTATCGCCTGCAGGGCGAACGCTGGGAAGAGATTAAAAACATCCCTGGCGCTCTTGATCCCAACGAGATTGATTAAGGGGTGAGAAATGGAAATTAATGAAAAATTGCTGCGCCAGATAATTGAAGACGTGCTCAGCGAGATCAAGGGCAGCGATAAACCGGTCTCGTTTAATGCGCCGGCGGCGCCCCAGGCCACGCCGCCCGCCAGCGACGGCTTCCTGACGGAAGTGGGCGAAGCGCGTCAGGGAACCCAGCAGGACGAAGTGATTATCGCCGTCGGCCCGGCTTTCGGCCTGGCGCAGACCGTCAATATCGTCGGCATCCCGCATAAGAGCATTTTGCGCGAAGTCATTGCCGGTATTGAAGAAGAAGGCATTAAGGCGCGCGTGATTCGCTGCTTTAAATCCTCCGACGTGGCCTTCGTCGCCGTTGAAGGTAATCGCCTGAGCGGCTCCGGCATCTCTATCGGCATCCAGTCGAAAGGCACCACGGTGATCCACCAGCAGGGGCTGCCGCCGCTCTCTAACCTGGAGCTGTTCCCGCAGGCGCCGCTGCTGACCCTGGAAACCTATCGCCAGATCGGCAAAAACGCCGCCCGCTATGCGAAACGCGAATCGCCGCAGCCGGTCCCGACGCTGAATGACCAGATGGCGCGGCCGAAGTACCAGGCGAAATCGGCCATTTTGCACATTAAAGAGACCAAGTACGTGGTGACGGGCAAAAACCCGCAGGAACTGCGCGTGGCGCTTTGATAAAGGATAACTCCATGAATACCGACGCAATTGAATCGATGGTACGCGACGTATTGAGCCGCATGAACAGCCTGCAGGGCGAGGCGCCTGCGGCGGCTCCGGCGGCTGGCGGCGCGTCCCGTAGCGCCAGGGTCAGCGACTACCCGCTGGCGAACAAGCACCCGGAATGGGTGAAAACCGCCACCAATAAAACGCTGGACGACTTTACGCTGGAAAACGTGCTGAGCAATAAAGTCACCGCCCAGGATATGCGTATTACCCCGGAAACCCTGCGCTTACAGGCCTCTATTGCCAAAGACGCGGGCCGCGACCGGCTGGCGATGAACTTCGAGCGCGCCGCCGAGCTGACCGCGGTACCGGACGATCGCATTCTTGAAATCTACAACGCCCTCCGCCCCTATCGCTCGACGAAAGAGGAGCTGCTGGCGATCGCCGACGATCTCGAAAGCCGCTATCAGGCGAAGATTTGCGCCGCTTTCGTTCGCGAAGCGGCCACGCTGTACGTCGAGCGTAAAAAACTCAAAGGCGACGATTAACTTCTCTAAGTAATTCGAGATGCATTGAGGCGGCAAGTGAGTGACAAATTCGTCTGGAACGAATTTGAACAGCCATAGGCTGGCTTTAGTGAGGGACAGGGATGTCCCTCATAACCCCGATGAGCTTACTGTAGTAAGTGATTCGGGTGAAAGAACGCAGCCAACAAAAAGGCAGTTTGAAGTACGACGAGAAAAGGGGTATGTGATGCGATATATAGCTGGCATTGATATCGGCAACTCATCGACGGAAGTCGCCCTGGCGACCCTGGATGAGGCTGGCGCGCTGACGATAACCCACAGCGCGCTGGCGGAAACCACCGGAATCAAAGGCACGTTGCGTAACGTGTTCGGGATTCAGGAGGCGCTCGCCCTCGTCGCCAGAGGCGCCGGGATCGCCGTCAGCGATATTTCGCTCATCCGCATCAACGAAGCGACGCCGGTGATTGGCGATGTGGCGATGGAAACCATTACCGAAACCATCATCACCGAATCGACCATGATCGGCCATAACCCGAAAACGCCCGGCGGCGCGGGGCTTGGCACAGGCATCACCATTACGCCGCAGGAGCTGCTAACCCGCCCGGCGGACGCGCCCTATATCCTGGTGGTGTCGTCGGCGTTCGATTTTGCCGATATCGCCAGCGTGATTAACGCTTCCCTGCGCGCCGGGTATCAGATTACCGGCGTCATTTTACAGCGCGACGATGGCGTGCTGGTCAGCAACCGGCTGGAAAAACCGCTGCCGATCGTTGACGAAGTGCTGTACATCGACCGCATTCCGCTGGGGATGCTGGCGGCGATTGAGGTCGCCGTTCCGGGGAAGGTCATCGAAACCCTCTCTAACCCTTACGGCATCGCCACCGTCTTTAACCTCAGCCCCGAGGAGACGAAGAACATCGTCCCGATGGCCCGGGCGCTGATTGGCAACCGTTCCGCCGTGGTGGTCAAAACGCCATCCGGCGACGTCAAAGCGCGCGCCATACCCGCCGGTAATCTTGAGCTGCTGGCCCAGGGCCGTAGCGTGCGCGTGGATGTGGCCGCCGGCGCCGAAGCCATCATGAAAGCGGTCGACGGCTGCGGCAGGCTCGATAACGTCACCGGCGAATCCGGCACCAATATCGGCGGCATGCTGGAACACGTGCGCCAGACCATGGCCGAGCTGACCAACAAGCCGAGCAGCGAAATATTTATTCAGGACCTGCTGGCCGTTGATACCTCGGTACCGGTGAGCGTCACCGGCGGTCTGGCCGGGGAGTTCTCGCTGGAGCAGGCCGTGGGCATCGCCTCGATGGTGAAATCGGATCGCCTGCAGATGGCAATGATCGCCCGCGAAATCGAGCAGAAGCTCAATATCGACGTGCAGATCGGCGGCGCAGAGGCCGAAGCCGCCATCCTGGGGGCGCTGACCACGCCGGGCACCACCCGACCGCTGGCGATCCTCGACCTCGGCGCGGGCTCCACCGATGCCTCCATCATCAACCCCAAAGGCGACATCATCGCCACCCACCTCGCCGGCGCAGGCGACATGGTGACGATGATTATTGCCCGCGAGCTGGGGCTGGAAGACCGCTATCTGGCGGAAGAGATCAAGAAGTACCCGCTGGCTAAGGTGGAAAGCCTGTTCCATTTACGCCACGAGGACGGCAGCGTGCAGTTCTTCTCCACGCCGCTGCCGCCCGCCGTGTTCGCCCGCGTCTGCGTGGTGAAAGCGGACGAACTGGTGCCGCTGCCCGGCGATTTAGCGCTGGAAAAAGTGCGCGCCATTCGCCGCAGCGCCAAAGAGCGGGTCTTTGTCACCAACGCCCTGCGCGCGCTGCGTCAGGTCAGCCCCACCGGCAACATTCGCGATATTCCGTTCGTGGTGCTGGTCGGCGGTTCGTCGCTGGATTTCGAAGTCCCGCAGCTGGTCACCGATGCGCTGGCTCACTACCGCCTGGTTGCCGGACGGGGAAATATTCGCGGCAGCGAGGGCCCCCGAAACGCGGTGGCCACCGGCCTGATTCTCTCCTGGCATAAGGAGTTTGCGCATGAACGGTAATCACAGCGCCCCGGCCATCGCGATCGCCGTCATCGACGGCTGCGACGGCCTGTGGCGCGAAGTGCTGCTGGGTATCGAAGAGGAAGGTATCCCTTTCCGGCTCCAGCATCACCCGGCCGGAGAGGTCGTGGACAGCGCCTGGCAGGCGGCGCGCAGCTCGCCGCTGCTGGTGGGCATCGCCTGCGACCGCCATACGCTGGTCGTGCACTACAAGAATTTACCCGCATCGGCGCCGCTTTTTACGCTGATGCATCATCAGGACAGTCAGGCCCATCGCAACACCGGTAATAACGCGGCACGGCTGGTCAAAGGGATCCCTTTCCGGGATCTGAATAGCGAAGCAACAGGAGAACAGCAGGATGAATAACGCACTGGGACTGGTTGAAACAAAAGGGTTAGTGGGCGCCATTGAGGCCGCCGATGCGATGGTGAAATCCGCCAACGTGCAGCTGGTCGGCTACGAAAAAATTGGCTCGGGCCTCGTCACCGTGATGGTGCGCGGCGACGTCGGCGCGGTCAAAGCGGCGGTAGACGCGGGCAGCGCGGCGGCGAGCGCGGTGGGCGAAGTGAAATCCTGCCACGTGATCCCGCGTCCGCACAGCGACGTTGAGGCCATTTTACCGAAATCAGCCTGATTGATGGCGAATAAGGAGCACCGCGTGAAGCAATCACTGGGATTACTTGAAGTTTGTGGTCTGGCACTGGCTATCAGCTGCGCCGATATCATGGCGAAATCCGCTTCTATCACGCTGGTCGCCCTCGAAAAGACCAATGGTTCAGGCTGGACGGTGATTAAAATTACCGGTGATGTGGCCTCCGTGCAGGCGGCCATCACCACCGGCGCACAGTTTGCCGGGCAGCGAAACGGCCTGGTGGCCCACAAAGTCATCGCCAGGCCCGGAGAAGGGATCCTGCGCGCGGAGGCTCCCCCGCCCTCCGTCATGCAACCTGAACCTGAAGCGTCAGGGACGGCTGATGTCGTTTCGCCAGCGCCAGCAGAAGAGCTTCCCCAGCAACACGGCGTGGTCAGCTGCAACCTGTGCCTCGATCCAAAATGTCCACGCCAGAAGGGTGAGCCGCGCTCGCTTTGCATTCATCCCGGCAAGCGAGGTGAAGCATAATGGATAAACAGCTTCTGGAATCAACGGTCAGCAAAGTTCTCGACGAGATGCGGCTACGCCCCATCCCGCTGGGGGTTTCAAATCGTCATATCCACCTGTCGGCGGCGGATTACGAACGCCTGTTCCCCGGCCATCCCATCAGCGAGAAAAAGGCGCTGCTGCAGCCGGGACAGTACGCCGCGGAGCAAACCGTCACCCTGGTGGGGCCGAAGGGGCAGCTTAAAAATGTGCGCCTGCTCGGTCCGCTGCGCTCGGTAAGCCAGGTGGAAATCTCGCGTACCGATGCCCGAACCCTGGGGGTTGCGGCACCGCTGAGGATGTCCGGCGATCTGAAAGGGACACCGGGCATCCGCCTGGTCAGCCCTTTTGGCGAGCTGGAGCTGGCGTCAGGGGTTATCGTCGCGCAGCGGCATATTCATATGTCGCCGCTCGATGCGCTGATCCTGCGGGTCGCCCACGGCGACAGAGTTTCGGTGGCCATTGAAGGCGACGCGCGCGGGCTGATCTTCAACAACGTGGCGGTTCGCGTTTCGCCGGATATGCGCCTCGAAATGCACATCGATACCGATGAAGCCAACGCCGCCGGCGCCGATAACCCGCAGGTCTTTGCCCGGCTGGTAGGCCCGCGATGAACGGCGAAGTTCTGCAGCGCATCGTGGAGGTGATTGTCTCCCGGCTGCAGCGTCGCGCCCATAGCACGGCGACGCTGAGCGTGGCGCAATTGCGCGATGCCGACTGCCGGAGCCTGTTCTGCCAGCACGCCTCGCTGCGCATTCTGCTCGTCGACCTGCCCCTGCTGGGCCAGCTGACGGAGGCGGAAACCGACGATCCCGTGGCCCGCAACATTCACGACGCGCTGGCTTTTGGCCTCCGCGTACAGCTCACCCTGCACCGCCAGCTGCTGCCGGTTATCCCGGTTAAAAAACTGGCCCGCCTGCCGGTGAACTTCACCGACGAGCGCGGAGTGCCGCTGATCCTGCACGCGGGTTCGGTGCTGAGCTATCGCGACGTCGCGCCGCTGGGCCAGGGGCGCCTGGTTATCCACCGCAAATGCCTCGTGACCGCGCTGGCGCGCGACGCGGCGCAGGCGCGGAATATTGAACTCATTAAGCAGGAGTAAATCATGCATCTGGCACGAGTCACGGGCGCGGTTGTCTCCACGCAAAAATCGCCTTCCCTGGTCGGCAAAAAGCTGCTGCTGGTGCGGCGGGTCAGCGCCGATGGCGAGCTCCCCGCCTCGCCGACCTCCGGCGATGAAGTCGCCGTGGATTCCGTCGGCGCGGGGGTTGGCGAGCTGGTGCTGCTCAGCGGCGGTTCCAGCGCCAGGCACGTTTTTTCCGGGCCAAACGAGGCCATCGACCTCGCCGTTGTCGGCATTGTCGATACGCTTTCACGTTAAGGAGCGACTATGGCGATTTATACCCGAACGGGCGACGCTGGCACCACCTCACTCTTTACCGGCCAGCGGGTGAGCAAAACCCACCCGCGGGTTGAAGCCTACGGCACGCTGGATGAGCTGAACGCCGCGCTGAGCCTGTGCGCCTGCGCCGCCGCGGATGAACACCACCGCGCCCTGCTCGAAGCTATCCAGCAGCAAATTTTCTGGTTTAGCGCAGAACTGGCCAGCGACAGCGAACGGCCGTCGCCGAAACAGCGCTACATCAGCAGCGAAGAGATTTCCGCTCTGGAAGCCGCTATCGATCGGGCCATGGCCCGCGTCGAACCGCTGCACAGCTTTATTTTACCCGGCCGCTGCGAAGCCGCGAGCCGCCTGCATTTTGCCCGCACGCTGGCCCGCCGGGCCGAACGCCGGCTGGTTGAGCTGGCGGCGGAAGTCACCGTGCGCCAGGTGCTGATGCGCTACATCAATCGCTTGTCAGACTGCCTGTACGCCCTGGCGCGCGCGGAAGATAGCGATGCGCACCAGAACAACATCATCCGCGAAGTGAGCCGCCGCTATCTGGCCGCCAGCCAGCCGAGCCGCAGCAAGGAGACGACGCCCGTGGCCCTCTCATTCCACGATCTGCACCAGCTCACCCGCGCCGCCGTTGAGCGCGCGCAGCAGCTAAAGGTGCCGGTGGTGATCAGCATCGTTGACGCGCACGGCACCGAAACCGTGACCTGGCGGATGCCGGACGCTCTGCTGGTCAGCAGCGAGCTGGCGCCGAAAAAGGCCTGGACCGCGGTGGCGATGAAAACGGCGACCCATGAGCTGAGCGACGCCGTTCAGCCGGGCGCCGCGCTTTATGGCCTCGAAACGCATTTACAGGGAAAAGTGGTCACCTTTGGCGGCGGTTACGCCCTGTGGCGCGACGGCTTATTAATCGGGGGTCTTGGCATCAGCGGCGGCAGCGTTGAGCAGGACATGGACATAGCACTGGCCGCCATCGCGGCCATTAACGTGGGAACTCATCAATGAATACTTCCGAACTCGAAACCCTTATTCGCACCATTCTTAGCGAACAGTTAACCCCGGGGCAAACGCCGGTCCAGCCGCAGGGCAAAGGGATTTTTCAGTCCGTCAGCGAGGCTATCGACGCCGCGCACCAGGCGTTCTTACGTTATCAGCAGTGCCCGCTGAAAACCCGCAGCGCCATCATCAGCGCAATCCGTCAGGAGCTGACGCCGCACCTGGCCGCGCTGGCGGAAGAGAGCGCCAATGAAACGGGGATGGGCAACAAAGAAGATAAACTCCTGAAAAACAAGGCTGCGCTGGACAACACGCCGGGCGTGGAAGATCTCACCACCACCGCGCTGACCGGCGACGGCGGCATGGTGCTGTTTGAGTATTCGCCGTTTGGCGTTATCGGGTCGGTCGCGCCGAGCACCAACCCGACGGAAACCATCATCAACAACAGCATCAGCATGCTGGCGGCGGGCAACAGCGTCTATTTCAGCCCGCATCCGGGAGCAAAAAAGGTCTCTCTGAAGCTGATTAGCATGATTGAAGAGATTGCCTTCCGCTGCTGCGGCATCCGCAATCTGGTGGTCACCGTGGCGGAACCGACGTTTGAAGCCACCCAGCAGATGATGGCCCATCCGCGCATTGCGGTCCTCGCTATCACCGGCGGCCCCGGCATTGTGGCGATGGGCATGAAGAGCGGTAAAAAAGTGATCGGCGCCGGCGCGGGCAACCCGCCCTGCATCGTCGATGAAACGGCGGATCTGGTCAAAGCGGCGGAAGATATCATCAACGGCGCCTCGTTCGATTACAACCTGCCCTGCATTGCCGAGAAGAGCCTGATTGTGGTGGAAAGCGTCGCCGAACGTCTGGTGCAGCAAATGCAAACCTTCGGCGCGCTGCTGCTGAGCCCTGCCGACACCGACAAACTCCGCGCCGCCTGCCTGCCAGAGGGCCAGGCGAATAAGAAACTGGTCGGCAAAAGCCCATCGGCCATGCTGGAAGCGGCCGGGATCGCCGTTCCGGCGAAAGCGCCGCGTCTGCTGATAGCGCTGGTTAACGCCGACGATCCGTGGGTCACCAGCGAGCAGCTGATGCCGATGCTGCCGGTGGTGAAAGTCAGCGATTTCGATAGCGCGCTGGCGCTGGCGCTGAAGGTTGAAGAGGGGCTGCATCATACCGCCATTATGCACTCGCAAAATGTCTCGCGCCTGAACCTCGCGGCCCGCACTCTGCAAACCTCGATATTCGTTAAGAACGGCCCCTCTTATGCCGGGATTGGCGTCGGCGGCGAAGGCTTTACCACCTTTACTATCGCCACGCCGACCGGTGAAGGCACAACCTCGGCGCGCACCTTTGCCCGCTCCCGTCGCTGCGTGCTGACCAACGGCTTTTCCATTCGCTAACCGAGGTCGCGATGAAGACTTTCTCACTACAAACGCGGTTGTACAGCGGTCAGGGTAGCCTGGCGGTGCTCAGGCGCTTTACCCACAAGCATATCTGGATCATCTGCGATGGCTTTCTTGCGCGCTCGCCGCTGCTGGAAACCCTGCGTCAGGCGTTGCCCGCAGATAACCGCATCAGCGTCTTTAGCGAGATAACCCCGGACCCCACTATCCATACCGTGGTGCAGGGCATTGCGCAAATGCAGGCCCTGCAGCCGCAGGTGGTCATCGGCTTCGGCGGCGGATCGGCGATGGACGCGGCGAAAGCCATCGTCTGGTTCAGCCAGCAGAGCGGCATCAATATCGAAACCTGCGTGGCGATACCAACCACCAGCGGTACCGGTTCGGAAGTGACCAGCGCCTGCGTGATTAGCGACCCGGATAAAGGCATCAAGTATCCGCTGTTCGACAATGCGCTCTATCCCGATATGGCGATCCTTGACCCGGATCTGGTGGTCAGCGTGCCGCCGCAGATTACGGCCAACACCGGCATGGACGTGCTGACCCACGCGCTGGAGGCGTGGGTCTCTCCGCACGCCAGCGACTTTACCGACGCGCTGGCGGAAAAAGCCGCCAGGCTGGTGTTTCAGTATCTGCCCACGGCGGTGGAAAAAGGCGACTGCGTGGCGACGCGCGGGAAAATGCACAATGCCTCAACGCTTGCCGGGATGGCGTTCAGCCAGGCGGGGCTGGGGCTTAACCACGCCATCGCCCACCAGCTCGGCGGGCAGTTTCATCTGCCGCACGGGCTGGCCAACGCGCTGCTGTTAACCGCGGTTATCCGCTTTAACGCCGGTCATCCGCGCGCCGCAAAACGCTACGCCCGGCTGGCCAAAGCCTGCGGCTTTTGTCCGGCAGACGCCAGCGATATGACGGCGATCAATGCGCTGATCCAGCAAATCGAACGGCTCAAGCAGCGCTGCGCGCTGCCGTCACTGGCGGTCGCGCTGAAAGAGGGACGTTCCGAGTATTCAGCGCGTATTCCGGCAATGGTGCAGGCCGCGCTGGCTGACGTGACGCTACGCACCAATCCTCGCCCGGCCAGCGCCGGGGAGATTCAGGAACTGCTGGAGGATCTGCTATGAGTACCGCCGTCAACGCTGCTGAAATGGCCTGGAGCGCCGAAGAGATCCGCGAGCGCGTGCGCGCGGCGGGCGTGGTCGGCGCGGGGGGCGCGGGGTTTCCCGCCCACGTGAAGCTGCAGGCGCAGGTAGAGATTTTTCTGGTGAACGCCGCCGAGTGCGAACCGATGCTCAAGGTCGACCAGCAGCTGATGTGGCAGCAGGCTGCGCGTCTTGTCCGCGGCGTGCAGTACGCGATGACGGCAACCGGCGCGCGCGAAGGGGTGATTGCCCTGAAAGAGAAGTACCGCCGGGCTATCGATGCGCTCACCCCGCTGCTGCCTGCCGGTATTCGCCTGCATATTCTGCCCGATGTCTATCCCGCAGGCGATGAGGTGCTGACTATCTGGCTGGCTACCGGTCGCCGGGTCGCGCCCGCCGCGCTGCCGGCCAGCGTCGGGGTCGTGGTGAATAACGTGCAAACGGTGCTCAATATTGCCCGCGCGGTTGAGCAGCAGTTTGCGGTGACCCGCCGTACGCTGACCGTTAACGGCGCGGTCGCCCGGCCGCTGACCGTCACCGTCCCCATCGGCATGTCGCTGCGCGAAGTGCTGGCGCTGGCGGGCGGCGCGACGGTCGACGACCCCGGTTTTATTAACGGCGGCCCGATGATGGGCGGCCTGATTACCTCTCTCGATAGCCCGGTAACCAAAACCACCGGCGGCCTGCTGGTGCTGCCGAAAAGCCATCCGCTTCTCCAGCGGCGGATGCAGGACGAGCGCACGGTGCTTTCCGTGGCCCGTACCGTCTGCGAACAGTGCCGACTGTGTACCGATCTCTGCCCGCGGCATCTGATCGGCCACGAACTCTCTCCGCACCTGCTGGTGCGGGCGGTGAACTTTCATCAGGCCGCCACGCCGCAGCTGCTGCTGAGCGCCCTCACCTGCTCGGAGTGCAACGTCTGCGAAAGCGTGGCCTGCCCGGTGGGGATCTCACCGATGCGCATCAACCGCATGCTCAAACGCGAGCTGCGGGCGCAAAACCAGCGCTACGAAGGGCCGCTCTATCCGGCCGATGAAATGGCGAAATATCGCCTGGTGCCGGTGAAGCGGCTGATCGCCAAACTGGGGCTGAGCCCCTGGTATCAGGAGGCGCCGCTGGTGGAGGACGAACCGGCAGTAGAAACCGTGACGTTGCCGCTGCGCCAGCATATCGGCGCCAGCGCGGTAGCGAACGTTGCGGTGGGAGAGCGCGTTACGCGCGGGCAATGCGTTGCCGATATCCCGGCGGGCGCATTAGGCGCGCCGATTCACGCCAGCATCGACGGCGTGGTTGCGGCCATCAGCGAACAGGCCATCACGGTGGTAAGAGGTTAACCATGTCTCAGGCTATAGGAATTTTAGAACTCACCAGCATTGCCAAAGGAATGGAACTCGGCGATGCGATGCTGAAAAGCGCCAACGTCAATCTGCTGGTCAGCAAGACTATCTGCCCGGGTAAGTTTTTACTGATGCTCGGCGGGGATATCGGCGCTATCCAGCAGGCTATTGAAACCGGTGCCTCGCAGGCCGGCGAAATGCTCGTCGACAGCCTGGTGCTGGCGAATATTCACCCCAGCGTCCTTCCGGCCATCAGCGGCCTGAACAGCGTGGACAAGCGCCAGGCGGTCGGCATCGTTGAAACCTGGAGCGTTGCGGCCTGCATCAGCGCCGCCGATCGGGCGGTAAAAGGCTCAAACGTCACGCTGGTGCGGGTGCATATGGCCTTCGGCATCGGCGGTAAATGCTACATGGTGGTGGCGGGCGACGTTTCCGACGTCAACAACGCGGTTACGGTAGCCAGTGAAAGCGCGGGCGAAAAAGGGCTGCTGGTCTACCGTTCGGTGATCCCGCGCCCGCATGAAGCCATGTGGCGACAGATGGTGGAGGGATAATGGAAAGACAGCCGACCACGGATCGCATGATTCAGGAATACGTTCCCGGGAAACAGGTGACCCTCGCGCACCTGATAGCCAACCCCGGGAAAGATCTCTTTAAGAAGCTTGGCCTGCAGGATGCGGTTTCCGCCATCGGCATCCTCACCATTACGCCCAGCGAGGCGTCGATTATCGCCTGCGATATCGCCACCAAATCCGGCGCGGTGGAGATCGGTTTCCTTGACCGCTTTACCGGCGCCGTGGTGCTGACCGGCGACGTTTCCGCCGTCGAGTACGCCCTCAAGCAGGTGACGCGCACCCTGGGCGAGATGATGCAGTTTACTACCTGCTCAATAACCCGGACGTAGCGCGATGAAACGTCTGATGTTTATCGGCCCCAGCCAGTGCGGCAAAACCTCGCTGACCCAGGGCCTGCGCGGCGAAGCGCTCCATTACAAGAAAACCCAGGCGATTGAATGGTCGCCGATGGCCATCGACACGCCGGGCGAATATCTGGAGAACCGCTGCCTTTATAGCGCTCTGCTGACCAGCGCCTGCGAGGCCGACGTTATCGCTCTGGTGCTGAACGCCGACGCCCAGTGGTCGCCGTTTTCTCCGGGTTTTACCGCCCCGATGAACCGCCCGACGATTGGCCTGATCACCAAAGCCGACCTGGCCGACCCGCAGCGGTTATCGCTCATCGAGGAGTGGCTCAGGCAGGCTGGGGCGCAGCAGATTTTTGTCACCAGCGCGCTGAATAATCTGGGTCTTGATGCCGTGCTGGATTTTCTGAATTCGAAGGAACCTCTATGTCTTACAAAATAATGGCCATTAATGCCGGCAGCTCATCGTTAAAATTCCAGCTGCTGGAGATGCCTCAGGGCGATATGCTCTGCCAGGGATTGATTGAACGTATCGGCATGGCAAACGCTCAGGTGACCCTCAAAACGCCGGCGCAAAAATGGCAGGAGACGGCGCCGATTGCCGATCACCGTGAAGCGGTCACCCTGCTGCTGGAAAAGCTCCTCGACCACCGGATTATCCAGAGTTTGCAGGATATTGACGGCGTCGGCCACCGCGTGGCGCACGGCGGAGAGCGCTTTAAAGATTCGACGCCGGTCACCGATGATACCTTAGCGGAAATCGAGCGCCTGGCGGAGCTGGCCCCGCTGCACAACCCGGTCAACGCGCTGGGCATTAACGTTTTCCGCCAGCTGCTGCCCGAAACGCCGTCGGTGGCGGTATTTGATACCGCTTTTCACCAGACGCTGGACGAGCGCGCCTTTATCTATCCGCTGCCGTGGCGCTACTACAGCGAGCTGGGCATTCGCCGCTACGGCTTCCACGGCACCAGCCATAAGTACGTCAGCGCGACGCTGGCGGAAAAGCTGGGCGTGCCGCTGAGCGCCCTGCGCGTGGTGAGCTGCCATCTCGGCAACGGCAGCAGCGTATGCGCAATCAAAGGCGGGCGCTCGGTTAACACCTCAATGGGCTTTACGCCGCAGTCCGGCGTGATGATGGGCACCCGCAGCGGCGATATCGATCCGTCGATTCTACCGTGGCTGGCGCTGCATGAGGGGCAAACGCCGGAGCAGCTTAATCAGCTGCTGAATAACGAATCCGGCCTGCTGGGGGTTTCCGGCGTGTCGCACGATTATCGCGATGTCGAGCAGGCGGCGGACAGCGGCAATCGTCGGGCGGCTCTGGCGCTCTCGCTGTTTGCCGAGCGCATCCGCGCCACCATCGGCAGCTATATTATGCAGATGGGCGGCCTGGACGCGCTGATCTTTACCGGCGGCATCGGCGAAAACTCCGCCCGCGCCAGGAGCTCCATCTGCCATAACCTGAATTTCCTCGGGCTGTCGGTCGATGAAGAGAAAAATCAGCACAATGCCACCTTTATCCAAGCCGAGAATGCGATGGTTAAAGTGGCGGTCATCAATACCAATGAAGAGCTGATGATTGCCCGCGATGTGATGCGCCTGGCGCTTCCCGAAGCGCAGACATTAACCGTTTCAGCCTGAGCTCGCCGCCCGGCAAGTTGCGGTGAATCATGGTAATAGCCGGATCGGCATGACACTATGCGCCCTGGAAACCTGAGCAATAGGTGAATACGTGGCCGTAGCACAATGCCCCGCCTCCTGCGGTGAACTCATCCAGGGCTGGATCCTCGGCAGCGAGAAGCTGGTCTCCTGCCCCGTTGACTGGTACAGCACCGTCGAGGTGGACTACGGTTCGCCTCGGGCGGATGAACGCCCGCTGGCGCGGGCGATGGTCGACCGGCTGCTGAGCTACTGGCGCTATCCGCCGGCGCTCAGCAAGGAGATTCGGATCGATATTTGCTCCACGATTCCGGTCGCCAAGGGGATGGCCAGCAGCACCGCGGATATCGCCGCGACGGCGGTGGCCACCGCGCATCATCTCGGCCATCCGCTGGATGAAACCACCCTCGCCCGGCTCTGCGTCTCCCTGGAGCCCACCGACAGCACCCTGTTCCGCCAGCTGACCCTGTTCGACCACAACACCGCCGCCACGCAGATTGCCTGCGGCAGCCAGCCGCAGCTCGATCTGCTGGTGCTGGAAAGCCCCGCCACGCTGCTGACCACCGATTACCACCGCCTTCCCCGGCTTGAGCAGCTGCACGCCCATTCCGCCGCCCTGCAGCAGGCCTGGGAGAAAGTTCAGCTGGCCTGCGAGACGGATAATCCGCGGCGGATGGGAGAGGCCGCGACGCTCAGCGCCATCGCCAGCCAGCATCTGCTGCCGAAGCCGGGGTTTGATACGCTACGGGGGCTGGTGGAAGAGTGCGATTTATACGGTATTAACGTGGCGCACAGCGGCAGCGTGGTCGGCCTGATGCTCGACCGTCAGCGTCACGATATTGAGTATTTGCAGCGACGGCTGGGAGAGACGCGGCTTAGCGAGCTCTGGCCCCGGCAGCACCTGCTGCGCATGGTGCAGGGCGGCGTCGAACTGCGCTAACGCTTCCGCAGCCATGCCCCGGGTTGCGGCGCTGCGCGCCTTACCCGGGCTACCGGCCCGCAGACGGCTGTAAACCCGTAGCCCGGATAAGCGCAGCGCGAGCCGGGGAGAAGACCGCAACAAAACCTCATGCTGTGCATCTTCCCCGGAGGCGGCGCTGCGCGCCTTACCCGGGCTACCGGCCCGCAGACGGCTGTAACCCCGTAGCCCGGCTAAGCGCAGCGCGAGCCGGAAAGAAGCCGCACCGATGTATTCATCCCGGCGCATTCCCCGGGTTGCGGCGCTGCGCACCTTACCCGGGCTACCGACCCGCAGACGGCTATGAACCCGTAGCCCGGCTAAGCGCAGCGCGAGCCGGGGAGAAGACCGCAACAAAACCTCATGCTGTGCACCTTCCCCGGAGGCGGCGCTGCGCGCCTGTCCGGGCTACCGGACCGCAGACGGCTGTAACCCCGTAGCCCGGCTAAGCGTAGCGCGAGCCGGGAAGAAGACCGCAACAAAACCTCATGCTGTGCACCTTCCCCGGAGGCGGGCTACCGGCCCGCAGACGGCTGTAAACCCGTAGCCCGGTCAGCGCAGCGCCACCGGGAGAACCGCAGAAGAACAATGGCGGCAGACATCTACTCGTTAAATATCCGCCTGAAGGCCGCCAGCAGCCGGGTATTTTCCTGCTGGCTGCGGATCGCGACGCGGAAGTAGCGCCCGTCGAGCCCCGGGTAGTTGGCGCAGCTGCGGATCAGGATGTGCTGTTGCAGCATCCCGTATTGCAGATCCAGATCCGCCACGTCGCAGCGCAGAAACAGATAGTTTGCCCGCCCGGGATAGACCGTCAGGCCGGGAATATGGCGCAGCTGATGGTAAAAGCGCTGCCCCTCCTCCGCCAGCCACTGCCAGGTTTGCTGCTGGTAGGCGCTATCCTGGAGAATGATCTCCCCCGCCAGGGCGGCAAACGCGTTTATCGACCACGGCATCTGACGCTCGCGCATTCTCGCCACCGCCCGCGCATCGCCATTGACCAGATACCCCAGACGCAGGCCGGGAATGGCATAAAACTTGGTCAGCGAACGCAGCACCCACACGTGCGGGTTGTGTCCCAGCAGCGGAATAAATCCCGGCTCGTCGGGGATAAAATCGATAAACGCTTCATCGAGAATCAGGGCGATGCCCAGCGACTGACAGCGTTCAGCAATCATCTCCAGCAGACGGCGCTCGGGCAGCAGGCCGGTTGGATTGTTCGGCGTGCAGAGAAATAAGCAGTCCAGATCCGGCGTCAGGGCGTCAAGAATCGCCCCGGTGAGCTGCCAGCCATCCTCCTCGCGCAGCAGAAATTCCCGCACCGCGCAGTCCACCGACTGCAGCGCCCGGCGGTATTCGGCAAAGCCCGGGGTGACGATCATCGCCTGGCGCGGCTTCAGCCCCTGAACCAGCGTAAAGATCGCTTCGGTTTCGCCGTTTCCGGCGAGGATCCACGAGGCGGGGATCTGATGGTGTTCCGCCAGCGCAAGGTGCAGCTGCTGATACTCAACGTCAGGGTAGCGTTCGGCGCAGGCCATATTGTCGAGGATGGCGCGCTTTAAACTTTCCGGCATCCCCAGCGGATTAATATTGGCGCTAAAATCCAGCAGCTGCGCCGCAGAGATGCCCATAAGCGCGGCGGCCTCGCGGATATTACCGCCGTGCGCGCTCTTTAATAGAGCCATTTCACTTTCCTGTTGCGTTACCCTCGCCTTGCCAGCGTCGCGCCGTCGGCGAAGTAGGCTTTAATCCCTGCCAGAATCGACTCTGCAACTTCCTGCTGGAATTTCGCCGTTTTCAATTTACGCTCTTCTTCGACGTTACTGATAAACGCGGTTTCCACCAGAATCGATGGAATATCCGGCGCCTTCAGCACCGCGAAGCCCGCCTGCTCAACCCGGTTCTTGTGCAGGTTATTAATGTTGCCCATCTTTTCCAGCACCGCCTTGCCGAACTTCAGGCTGTCGGCGATGGTCAGCGACTGCACCATGTCGAACATCGTGTGGTCGACGTAGCGATCGCCGCTTTTGCTGACGCCGCCGATCAGGTCCGAGGCGTTCTGGGTCTGCGCCAGATATTTAGCCGCGGTACTGGTGGCCCCTTTGGTTGACAGGGCAAACACCGACGATCCGCTGGGCTGGCGGCTGGTAAACGCGTCGGCGTGAATAGAGACAAACAGGTCGGCGCGCTGCTTCTGCGCTTTGGCGACGCGGACCTTCAGCGGGATAAAGACATCCTCGTTGCGGGTCATATAGACCTTCATATTGCCCTCTTTCTCGATCAGCGCGCGCAGCCGCCGGGCAATCTGCAGCACCACGTCTTTCTCGCGGGTGCGGTATTTTCCCACCGCGCCGGAGTCTTCGCCGCCGTGGCCGGGATCGAGCATGATAACGATAGGCCGATCGCGCCCGGCTTTACCCGGTTTAGGCCCGCTCTCCGCAGGCGGAACCTGCCGCTGCAGATCGCCTTTGTTGTAATCTTCGAGCAGCGCCAGCAGCGGATCCTGCACGTCGGTGGCGTTAGCGGGATAGAGGTCCATGACCAGTCGCTCTTTAAACCCGGCGACCGGAGCCAGCGCAAACAGCTGCGGTTTCACGTTCTGTTTCAGCTCAAACACCATGCGCACGGTTTGCGGATCGAACTGCCCCACGCGAGCGGATTGAATATAGGGATCGTCACCGCGAATCTGACTCCCCATACCTTTCAGTACGGAGTTGAGATTAACCCCTTCCAGATCCACCACCACACGTTCAGGATTGCTGAGCGCAAACTGCCGATATTTCAGGATATGGTTGGACTCCACGGTGACGCGCGTGTAGGTCGATGATGGCCAGACGCGTACGGCAACCACCTGCGCCGCGGCAGCCAACCCAACCGGACTCACACTCATTAACCACATGGCGCCCGCCCCCTGTAAAAATCGGCGGCGGCTTAATCCTGACTTGTATCCCGACATGCCACTCCCAAGCAGTAAGAAATCATTCGTATTTAAAACAAACAGATTGACCGGAAACTTTAACGAAAGGCGCATAACCTGTCATCTATAAAAGGGTAAACAATCTTTGACACCCTGATTTGGCTCACACTGTTTTCCCGGCTCAGCCAAAAATTGGGGCTTGCGTTTGCCGGCGAAACAGAATAAAAATACAGTAATTACGAATAATCATGCATTGAGGTTGTGTCATGGTGAAGGAACGTCGCACCGAACTGGTAGAGGGATTCCGCCATTCTGTCCCCTATATTAATGCCCATCGGGGTAAAACGTTTGTCATCATGCTGGGCGGGGAAGCCATCGAGCATGATAATTTCTCTAGTATAGTCAATGACATTGGCCTGCTTCACAGCCTGGGGATTCGTCTGGTGGTGGTCTATGGCGCCCGCCCGCAGATCGATGCCAACCTGGCGGAGCATCGTCACGAGCCGGTTTATCATAAACAAACCCGAGTGACTGACGCCAAAACGCTCGAGCTGGTTAAGCAGGCGGCGGGCATGCTGCAGCTGGAAATTACCGCTCGCCTGTCGATGAGCCTCAACAACACGCCGCTGCAGGGCGCCCATATCAACGTGGTCAGCGGCAACTTCATTATCGCGCAGCCGTTAGGCGTGGATGACGGCGTAGACTACTGCCACAGCGGGCGCATCCGGCGCATCGATGAAGAAGCCATTCACCGCCAGCTGGATAACGGCGCGATTGTGCTGATGGGCCCGGTTGCGGTGTCGGTCACCGGCGAAAGTTTTAACCTGACCTCCGAAGAGATTGCGACCCAGCTGGCGATTAAGCTGAAAGCCGAAAAGATGATCGGCTTCTGCTCATCGCAGGGGGTTCACAATCAGGATGGCGAGATCGTCCCCGAGCTGTTCCCCAACGAAGCCCAGGCGCGGGTGGAAGAGATGGAAGCGGACGAAGACTACAGCTCCGGCACCGTGCGCTTTCTGCGCGGCGCGGTAAAAGCCTGCCGCAGCGGCGTGCGCCGCTGCCACCTGATCAGCTATCAGGAAAACGGTACCCTGCTGCAGGAGCTGTTCTCACGCGACGGTATCGGTACCCAGATAGTGATGGAGAGCGCCGAGCAGATCCGCCGCGCCACCATTAACGATATCGGCGGCATCCTCGAGCTGATTAGCCCGCTGGAGCAGCAGGGCATTCTGGTCAGGCGTTCGCGCGAACAGCTGGAGATGGAAATCGATAAATTCACCATTATTCAGCGCGACAACACCACCATCGCCTGCGCCGCGCTCTATCCTTTCCCGGAAGAGAAGATCGGCGAAATGGCCTGCGTGGCGGTACATCCGGATTACCGCAGCTCATCGCGCGGTGAAGTGCTGCTCGAACGCATTGCCGCGCAGGCGAAGCAAATGGGCCTCAGCAAGCTGTTTGTTCTTACGACCCGCAGCATTCACTGGTTCCAGGAGCGCGGATTTACGCCGGTCGACGTCGACCTGCTGCCGGAGAGCAAAAAAGAGATGTACAACTATCAGCGCCGCTCCAAGGTGCTGATGGCAGACCTGGCCTGATCCCTTCTCCCCGGAAGGCGCGCGGCCGACCGGGGAAAACCTCACTGGGCGGAAAAGATATCCGTCAGGCCGCTGCGTCGTTCGGTACGCGCAGCCACCGCCTGAGTCAGCACCTGCTCATCGGCATAGATCGACAGCTGCCGTTTCGCACGCGTAATGGCGGTATAAACCAGCTCGCGGGTTACCAGCGGCACGCTGCGCGAAGGCAGGATCAGCGCCGCGTGATCGAACTCCGACCCCTGCGATTTATGCACCGTCATCGCCCAGGCGGTATCGTGCTCCGGCAGACGACTTGGCTGTACCGACTTGATGCTGCCGTCGGGCATCGGGAACCAGACGCGCAGGCCATCGCCTCTTTCCAGCGCGATGCCGATATCGCCGTTAAACAGCCCCAGCGCGCTGTCGTTGCGGGAGATCATCACCGGCCGTCCTTCATACCAGCGCGAATGCCGCGGTAACGCGATCGCCCGCTTGCGGTTCAGCATCTGCTCCAGCTGTTCGTTCACGCCGCTGACCCCATACGGCCCCTCGCGCAGCGCGCACAGCAGCTGGAATTCGCCAAAGGCGGCGATCATCTCTTCGGGCTCAGCCCGCGCGCGCAGCAGCTGCAGGAAGCGGCCGTAGCCCGCCTGCGCCTGATTCAGCATCGCTTCATACTCTTCGGTGGCGCTCAGCGGATACAGGGCGATATCGTCGAACGACTGACGCAGCGTTGCGCGTACCGCGCTGCGCTCGCCGCTGTTCACCGCCCACGCCAGATGGCCGATACCGGAATGGCGACCAAAACGGTAGCTTTTTTGCAGCAGGCACAGGCTGTCGCGTAGCGCACCGGCAACGTTGCCCTCGCCCGCCGGTACCGGCTGGCCGGTCAACCGGGCGAGCTGTGCCGCCCGCGCCGGGGTATAGCCTGCATTAACCCAGGCGCAAATATCCCCCAGCACCGCTCCGGCCTCTACCGACGCCAGCTGATCGCGGTCGCCAAGGAAAATCACCCTTCCGTGCTCAGGCAGCGCGTCGATCAGGCGCGACATCATCGGCAGGTCAATCATAGAGGCTTCATCCACCACCAGCACGTCAAGATGCAGCGGGTTGCCGGCGTGATAGCGCATCCGCTGGCTGCCGGGCTGCGCGCCCAGCAGGCGATGGAGGGTGCTGGCTTCGGTGGGCACCAGCGCCTTTTGTTGGTCGCTGAGAGGGAGGCGGCGCAGCGCAGCGCCGAGGGACTCGGTCAGGCGCGCCGCGGCTTTACCGGTCGGCGCCGCCAGGCGAATCCGGCAGCGCGGGCTGGAGAATGTCTGGATCAGCGCGGCCAGCAGTTTAGCGACGGTCGTGGTTTTACCGGTACCCGGACCGCCGGAAATCACCGAAATCCGTCGGGTCAGGGCGACCGCAGCCGCCACTTTTTGCCAGTCCGTTTCCTCAGCGGGCGGAAACAGCGCGTCGAGCGTCGAAGCCAGCCGGGCTTCATCCACCTCCAGCACCTGATTGGCCTCATTGAAAAAGCGCGCAACGGTTAATTCGTTGCGCCACATGCGGTTGAGGTAAAGCCGTTCGCCGCAGAGGATCATCGGCGTCGGGCGCTCACCGCCGCTGACCGCCTCAGCATCGTTAAGCAGCGGCAGCCAGCCGTCCGGGGCGCCGGTCAGCTCAAGGATCTGCTCACTCAGGCCTGCCGCTTTTGCGCTCAGCAGCTCATCCTCGGCGAGACGGGAAATCGGCAGGCAGACGTGGCCTTCACCGGCATCGCGGCTGAGAATGGCGGCGGTGAGCTTCACTGCCGGATGCGCCTCCTGCGCCACCATGAGCGCAAACTGGACGTCCAGCGGGCGCAGCAGGCGCTGTTCAACCGCCTGCAGTAACAGTTCATCCATGGTCATAGCACAACCTCCTGGGTTTCCCCGGCAAACAGCGCATCGAGGCCGTTAATCAGCGGCAGCGCCGGCCGGGTGGTGAAGATACCCTGCCCGCCGTCCTGCCCGTCCATGCCGCGTAAAAAGAGATAAATAACGCCGCCGAAGTGGCGTTCGTAATCATAATCGGCAATGCGGTGGCGTAAATATCGGTGCAGCGCCAGGCTATAGAGCTGGTACTGCAAATCGTAACGGTGCGAACGCATTGCCTGCCGCATCGCGTCCTGGGTATAGGCCTCGCGATTTTCCCCCAGCCAGTTGGATTTGTAATCCAGCAGGTAATAGCGGCCGTTGTGGCGAAACACCAGGTCGATAAAGCCTTTCAGCATCCCCCGCACCTGGCGGAAATCGAGCGTTGGGGTATCCACGGAGAGCGGATCGTACTGACGAATCAGCGCATCCAGACGCAGGGGATCCAGCGGCTGTTCGATGGGCAGATAAAACGACATCTCCACCTGTTTATCGCCTTCGCTCAGCTGATTAAGGGCAATCCCCGCGCCGGGCAGAGGGGTACGCAGCACGCCGTCGAGCCATGCGGTCAGTACCGGGGTCCACTTTTCCTCGAAGCCGCTCAGCTGGAGCCTGGCCGCCATCCAGTCGGCGGGAACCGGCTGGGTAAAATCGAGATCTTCGAACAAACTGTGGAGAAACGTCCCCGGCGACGCGCCGCGGGGGAACTGGTGCGGCGTAAGCTGCGGCTCTTCCGCGACCTCACCGACGCCGGCGGCATCGACATCCAGACGCGGCAGAAGATCCTGCGCCGCGCTGTGTCCATTCTGCTGCAGGCCGGAATAGCTGGTGACCCGCCAGTCATCGGTCACCGAACGCGCGAGCAAACGGGCTGAAAGCGGCGGTAGCGCCGCCTGCGGAGCCTGCCACGGCGTTGGCGCAGCCGTATCCGGGAGCTGCAGGGCGATCTCCCCGCTGCAGAACGCCTGCAGGCGGGCCATCAGCCCTGCGGCATCCATCGCTTCCCCGCCCTGCAGCAGGCGGCCCAGCGCGCTGTGGTGAAAATCGCTGGCGCCGGGCTTGTCGCTGCGCCGGGTGCTGAGCGGCGCAACGCCAAGGCTGCAGTGCCAGACCGCACGGGTCAGCGCGACGTAAAGCAGGCGCAGATCTTCGGCCAGGCGTTCGGCCTCCGCCAGCTCCATGCTGCCCTCAGCCTGCCCCAGGTCGAGAACGGCGGCAAAGGAGGTTCTGTCGTGATAAAACGCCTGATCCTGTTTACGGAAACGCGCAATAAACGGCAGCCAGACCAGCGGATACTCCAGCCCTTTCGATTTATGGATGGTGACGATCTGCACCAGGTACTTATCGCTCTCCAGGCGCATCTGCTGGCTGGAGGCGTTGCTATCCGGCTCGGCGATATGCTGCGCCAGCCAGCGCACCAGCGCATGTTCGCTCTCCAGCTGGTTCGCCGCCTCCTGTAGCAGCTCGCTGATATGCAGGATATCGGTCAGGCGCCGCTCGCCGCCGCTGGTCGCCAGCAGGTTTTCGGCAATACGCCGCGCGGTCATCAGCGCGCGCAGCATCGGCATCACGCCGCGCTGCCGCCAGACTTGCCGGTAGCCGCTAAACTCCTCTACCAGCTCATCCCAGGCCCGTTCGCTCTGGTTGAGGTTTTCAATGTCCTGCGCGTTGAGGCCGAACATTGCGGTTGCCAGCGCGCTGCGCAGGGTATTTTCCCGCTCGGGGGCCAGCACCGCCTGCAGCACCCACAGCAGCTCCTGCGCCTCGGGGGTTTCAAACACGCTATCGCGATTGGAGAGGTAAACGGAGGGAATCGACAGCAGCTGAAGGGCATCGCGAATTAACGACGCCTCCTGACGATTGCGCACCAGCACCGTGATGTCCGAAGCCCGCACGGGTTCAGCTTTTTCACCGCGCCACAGCAGCGCCTTGCCCTGCTGGCCCGCGCTGAGCCAGTCGCGAATTTGCGCCGCGCACAGCTGGGCCATAAACGCCTGGTAATCCCCCGCCCCGACGGCCTCGCCCGACATCAGCCAGATATTCATCGCCGGTACCGCAGCATCATCGACGGTAAAGCGCAGCCCCTGGTTTTTATCGGCTGACTTCACCGGCATAAACGGGATTTCGCGGAACATAAAGGGGTTATCGCTGAGGCTAAACAGGCGATTGACGCTATCAACCATCCCCGGCGCGGAGCGCCAGTTGGTATCGAGCGTATAGTGGGCGGTGACGTCCCCACGCGCTTTCATGTAGGTAAAGATATCCGCGCCGCGGAAGGCGTAAATGGCCTGCTTGGGATCACCAATCAGCAGCAGCGCGGTGTCTGCCTGGCGCCGCCAGATGCGGCGAAAGATTCGGTACTGCTGGGGGTCGGTATCCTGAAATTCGTCGATCATCGCCACCGGAAAGCGCTGGCGAATCGCGCTGGCCAGCGCTTCGCCGCTCTCCCCGCGCAGGGCGTCATCCAGGCGGCTAAGCATATCGTCAAAGCCCAGTTCGCCGCGGCGGCGTTTCTCCCGCGCGACCGCTTCGCGGATTTCAACCATTGCCCTGGCAATCACCAGATCGGTCAAGGTTAACGGTGTCGCCAGCAGCGCTTCTACCGCGCTGAACAGCGGGTGTACCGGCGGCGCGCCGTCCGCTTTGGTGCGCTCAAGCAAGAAGGCCTGGGAGAACTTCTCCAGCGCATCCGGAAGCTGGTAGCTCAGGGTCTCTTCCTGGGCCCAGGCGGTCACTTTCTCCAGCCATTTCCCCTGATTGCCGCGATTAAACTTGCGCCGGTCGAGGCCCGAGTTTTCCAGCACCGCCTCAACCTCGCCCACCTGTGCCAGCCACTGCTGCTTCAGCGCGTTGATGCGTTCGATAATTTGCTGATGGCGTTCGGCCAGCGTTTCGTCAGCCGGCGGCGGCGATTTGAGCTGCGGCGCCTCTCCCTGTAGCCAGCGGTCGATGGATTTCAGCAGATCGCGCGGCCCTTTCCACGCTTCGTGGATAACCGCCGCGATGTCACGCGGCAGTGGGTAACAGTGGCGACGCCAGAAGTCGGCGCAGGCCTGATAGCGCAGGCGGGATTCATCTTCAATCAGCTGCTGTTCGAACAGCATGCCGGATTCAAAGGCGTTAAGGCTCAGCATCCGCTGGCAGAAGCCGTGAATGGTAAATACCGCCGCTTCGTCCATCTGCCGTTCGGCCAGCAGCAGCGTTTGCGCCGCCTGGGTTTTATCGGCGATTTCCGCCAGCAGCCCGGCGTAGAGAGGATTGTCGGTACTTTCGCGCAGGCAGGCGATACGCAGCTCGTGGATATTGCTGCGAATACGTCCGCGCAGCTCTTCGGTCGCCGCTTCGGTAAAGGTCACTACCAGCAGCTCTTCCACGCTGACCTGGCGGGGAAAGGCGGATTCACCGCCCAGCCCCAGCAGCAGCCGCAGATAGAGGGCGGCAATGGTAAAGGTTTTTCCTGTGCCCGCAGAGGCTTCTATCAGGCGCTCGCCCGTCAGGGGCAAGCGCAGTGGGTCAAGAGACTCGGCGGTGTCGGTCATTCATTCTCTCGCATCAGGGGTAAGGATTTCTGCAATGCGCTGACGTTCTCCCAGACTTTGCCATCCTGCGGATGCGCGTATTCCGCCTTGCCATTCTGGCTACCGGAAACCTGGGAGAGAATTGCCATGCCCTGCGGATCCACCACCGTCTGATGGAAGAAGTCGGCAAGCTTTTGCGGCGTCAGCAGTTTAATCTGAGCCACTACTTTATCACGTGAATCGAAGCGCATATTACCGCGATCGAAATCTTTGCTCAGCTTCGACGCTTCATCGCCCAGCGTTTGCGGCGCTTCCAGTATCTGACCGATCACCGCCTGCTGAATCTGCGCAAACTCTTCCGGCTTCATTGCCCGCAGTTTGGCTTCCGCCGTGGGGAAGAAGGCCTGGAAACGCTGCCAGAGGTAAGCCGGCTGCTTATCGCTGCTTTGCAGCAGGAAGCCCATTCCCCACTGGCGGCCAACGTTCATCGAGAAGGCGAAGACCGCGTAGCCCAGCTGCTCTTCCGTACGTAGCTGGTTATAGAACCACGGCTGTACGATTTGCCCGAGGAGCGAGCTGGCGGCAGAGCTTGCGTATTCGTCCACGTTCGGCGGCGCGAAGACGGCGGCCAGCGCGGAATCGGTACTGTTGCCCGCTTTTTCAAAAATCGCCAGCTGTTTACGATCGACCAGAACGTCTTTGTTGCGGCACCACTCGTTGCCGTCGGCGCCCAGCTGTTTTTGAATCTGCCGCGCCATGGCGGTGGATTGATCGGCGGTAAGATTACCGATGACCATCAGCTCCGGTCGCCCTTTCGCCTTGAGATTATCGCGGTATTCCAGCACCTCTTTCAGGGTGATCGATGGCAGCAGCGCCCGACGCTCTTCGCGCTGGAAGTACGGCACCTGAGAAACCATCTGAATCGGCATGATCGCCTGATCGTAGGCTTTGCCTTTATCCGCCGAATCCATCATCTGGGCGTACCAGGATTTAGCCTGCTCCAGCTGCTCTTCAGTTGGCGCATAGCTGAAGTAACCGTCGAGCAGAGCGTTAAACAGCTCAGGCAGATGCTGCGTATAGCCGTTGGCGTTAACCATCAGGCCGTTATTCGCGCCGGTAGAGAAGCTAATCCCCCCGACCGCCGCCTGGTTGCTGAGCTGGTCGAGCACAATGCCCGCCAGATAATCATTGAGCGCAAACATCACCTGCCGGCGGGCGCTGTCCATTGCCTGCGGGTTACGCAGAACCAGCGAAATATCCGCTTTCGGTTCGCTGGCGAAGTACTGGCTCGGCGCGTAAATCACCCGCAGCGTCGGTTCATCTACAATCAGCTGCGGATGCGGGTAAGCCTTGTCGCTTTTGATTAAGCTGAAATCATCCGGAATATAGGGGTTCAGCACCGGCAGCTTGAGGTCGATGGCGCTGGACTTCTGCTGCCAGTCGGCAAAGGTCTGCTCGCTGATTTTATCCACCTGATAGGGCGCATTGACGAAGTAGGCGGTCTTGTTATGCGGCTCTTTCGGGCTGATGTACCAGATGCGGGCGTTTTGCGGCGTCATCATCGCCAGGCGGTCTTCGATCGCCTGCGGATCGTAGCGATCGGCAATGTTGACAACGTCCAGCGTATGCTCGACCGGCACGCGGATCATGGTGTCCGCCAGCCATTCGACGTAATCCATATTGCGGTTGATGGACGGGTAGCGGAAGTCGAGCGCCAGCACGTGGGCCAGCTCATCAAAATAGCGCTTATCGATTCCCTGGCTGCGCAGCAGATTGAGGTAGCTGAAGATGGCCGCGGTCACTTCATCGCGGTGCGCCAGACCTTTGTCCGTCAGGGTCGCGGATATAGCCAGCACCCCGCTGTTGCCGTTCACCACCGGGTCGGAGTCCGCGCGAATCCCTTCAACCAGCCCCTGCTTTTGCAGCCAGTCTGAGAGCGTGCCGGGACTGCGATTACCGATCATATAGGTCACCAGCTCGTCGGTTTTGCTGCGGAACTGGTCGCTATTGTTATCAATGCGGAACTCCACGCGCAGCACTTTACGCGGCATCGCCGGGACGTAGTGAATGATGATGCCCTTTTGCGCATCGGTCACCACCGGGACGGTAATCTCCGGTTTGCTGATATCGTGGTTCGGCACGCGACCGTAGGTGGCCGCCGCGATGCTCGCCAGCTCCGGCAGAGGCTTGTTGCTGTAGATCACCGCTTTCATCAGGTTGGCGGAATACCAGCTATCGCGAAAGGCGTGCAGGGCGTCAAGCACCGGTTTGCCGGGCTTGTCGCTCAGCGTTTCAAGGTTACCGCCGGAAAACTGCGAGCCGGGGTGCGCCGGGTTAATGGTTTCCGCGCTAACCTGCGCCATTCGCATCCCGTCCCGGGTACGCGCCATCGTGAGCTCGGCGTTAACCGCATTACGCTCGCGGTCGGCATATTTTTTATCCAGCAGCGGCGCGGCGATGGCGTCGGCCAGGCGATCGACCGCGCCGTCCAGGGCATCGTTTTCCACTTCAAGATAGAAGGCGGTGCGATACGGCGCGGTGCTGGCGTTGTGGCTGCCGCCGTGCATTTTGAGATACTCGGCGAGGCTGTCAGGCTGGGGATACTTTTTCGAGCCCATCAGCGTCATATGCTCCAGGAAGTGGGCCAGCCCCTGATGCTCGGCGGGATCCTGCAGCGATCCCACGGGAACGACCAGCGCCGACAGCGATTTTACCGCCTGGGGATCGGAAACCAGAAGCACTACCATGCCGTTATCGAGGCGGATCGCCTGATATTGACGGGTATCTTTTTCGCTTTTACGGATGGTTTCCTGGATCGGTTGCCATCCGGTGTCTGCCTGACTTAACGGCGCCCAGAGGGCGGCCAGTAAAACAATAACCTTGAACCATAAACTGCGGGGCATTCACGGACCTCATCATTAACAAACCTGGCGCTGCATAATTGACAGCCTTTATAAACATCAGTCCGTGATTCGTTGCGCATCATAAATGAACTGCCATCCAGTGCGCAATTTTTATACTATTACAATGTTATTCGGACTGATGGAAACGAAACACCGGTAGCAAATAACGCTGCGTTTGCGTCAGGATCTCTTCATAGTATTCCGCTTCCAGCGTGCGCCACAGGCGCTGATACCAGACGTCGGCACCTTCGCCGCTGACCACCATGTTCCCTTCATAAGCCTGAAGAAATTTACTGCGCGCTTTTTGCTGCGTCTCTTCGTCCATTAACATGACATCCTTTTCGGCGTCATAACAGACTTTTAGCCATGCGCCGCCGCTTTCTGGCAGCAGCAGCAGCGGTTTGGACATTCCCTGCAGGTAACCGTCAACCAGATCGTTGAGGTAGCCCTGGGCCTGCTCCTGCGCCAGCGGTGGAAAACGCCACTCGCCCTCTTTGCGCACAAACAGCCGACTTTCGCCGGTACCGCCGCTAGCACAATAGACAAGATGCTCCAGCCAAAGTTGCATCCCCTGCGCCACGCTTAATAGCGAAGGCCGCCAGCGCAGCAAACCGTCGGATTGTACCTGCTGCAGCCAGCCGGTGATGTTGACTCCGCTGCATTGCAGATCGATTTCCATGCTCTGCCCCGGCTGGCGGCAGGCGATCACCCGTTCGGCCAGATTTTGCATCTCCTGACGCTGGGTCTCCCAGGCCAGTTCGCCGAACGCGCCATAGGGTAGCTCCCCGGCGGCACGGAAGCGGCGATACATTGCCGAGGCGTCCTGCTGCTCAATCAGCGTATTGAGCAGCTGCTGGTTCAGCTGATAGCGACTCAGCCCTTCGAGGGTAAAAGGTTCATCGTCGGGGATCTCGCTCTCCTCCGAGCGGAAATTCACCCGCAGCCGCTGCTGAAAGAACGCACGAACAGGATGCTGCCAGAAGCGCAGCAGCTGTTCGAACGGTAAGTGATCGATGTCCGGTACCGGTAGCGGCTGGATGAACGCGCCGTGCGCTTCCCCCTGCTGGCTGGCGGCCGCCAGCCATTCCCGGGCATAGCTTTGATCTTCATTAGACAGAAAATTGGCGGCATCGAAAGGCATGCGGGTATGCAGATGCGTGATGTGCTCTTTGACCCGCCGTTCGCTGGCATCGCAGTCCAGCTCTTCGTCCCCTTCCAGACAGTGGCTCTGGCCGATGTAGTCCGCCAGCTCCTGAACCAGAACGGAGGGATAGCGCTCGCTATTGTCCTGAATGGAACGGCCGATATAGCTGATATAGAGCTTCTGCTCGGCCGACATCAGGGCTTCAAGGAACAGATAGCGGTCGTCGTCGCGGCGGCTACGGTCTCCGCGCTGCGGCTTCTGGCTCATTAAATCGAAGCCCAGCGGCGCCAGGGTGCGCGGATAAACGCCGTCGTTCATCCCCAGCAGGCAGACCACCTTGAAAGGAATTGAACGCATCGGCATCAGGGTACAAATGTTAACCGGGCCGGCGAGAAAGCGCTGGCTGATGCGCTGCTGATCGAGCCTCTGGGACAGCTCATCGCGCAGCAAAGAGAGCGGTACCGTTTCGCCATACTGCGCGTCGACGCCGCCGTCAATCACCGCCTGCCACTGCTGTTCTATCAGCGCCAGGGCGGCTTCCGTTTCGCTGTCCGGAAGGAAGAAGTCGTTCAGCAGGTCGCGGCATACCGGCAGCCACTCGGCTAATGGGCGATCCTGGGCCAGCCCGCGGCGCCAGAGATTAAGCTGCATCAGCAGCGATGCCAGGTTGCCCACCAGCTCGGCGATAAGCCCGCTCGACTCATCATAAGGCAGCACCGAGCGCCACTCCCCTTCGCTGCTGTCCATGGCGTAGCCCAACAGCATACGCGTCAGGCCAAAGCGCCAGGTATGCTGGCCGGTAGCCGGGAGATCGAGTTCACGCACGTTGTCGTCATCCATTCCCCAGCGTACGCCGGATTCGTTAACCCACTGGCGCAGGTAGCGTAGCCCCTCTTCGTTAATGTTAAAGCGCGCGGCCAGCACCGGCACATCCAGCAGCGCCAGCACGTCTTCGCTGGCAAAGCGGCTGTCGGGCAGCGAAAGCAGGGTGATAAACGCCTGCAGCGCCGGATGCGATTCGCGGGCCCGCCGGTCGGATATCGCCCACGGCAGCCAGCGCTCGCCGCTGGCGCTGCCGAAGACCGCCTGAATATAGGGGCTGTAGCTATCGATATCCGCCACCATGACGATAATATCGCGCGGCGTGAGATCGGGATTCTCTTCGAGCATCGCCAGCAGCCGGTCGTGCAGCACCTCAACCTCGCGCTGCGGGCTATGGCAGACATGAATCGTCAGGCTGCGGTCGTCCGCCGCCAGCAGCCGCTTGCTGCGGCTGTTGGCAAACTCCTCGGCGCTGCGCCCGGCCACCGCCGCATTACGCAGTTCGAGAATATCCGCCTGAAGATTATGCAACAGGTTATCCGGCGCGATATCGACAAAGGCGTCCAGCTCTTCATAGCGCTCAAGACCCGCCAGCAGGTAGATATAGTCGCGCCCCAGCTTGCCCCAGGAGGCCAGCAGCGGATTGCCGACATCCTGTTCCCCGGCATCGTTGAATAACCCCGGAGCCTGTTGCGTATCGCGAAACAGAGGCAGCTCTCGCGTCGTTTCGCGGTGGTGGCGGCGCTGGCGGGAGAGCAGCTTTGCCAGAAATGCCGGATCTTTAATGTCGCCCCAGTAGTAGCGGCACGGGTTAGTGAAGAGAACATATACATCGACATGCTTACCCAGCGCCTGGAGCGCCTGCAGGTATACCGGCGGCAGCGCCGAAATCCCGCAGATAAACACCCGCGACGGTAGGCCGGCGGGCGGCTGTTCGGCGGCCTCAAGCGCGCTGATAAAGCGTTGGTATAAATTGGCGCGATGCCACAGCGGCTGGCCCAGTTCAGCGGTATATTCCACCAGCGCTTTCCACAGCGGCGCCTGCCACTCCTGCGCGTCTCCAAGCCCGTCAACGCGCTGGTCGGCCTCCCAGCGCATCAGCCACTCAGGGCGATAAACCAGATACTGGTCATAGAGATCCGCCACTCTGGCGGCCAGCTGAAACAGCTTGCGCTTGTCGCTATCGTCGTGCAGATAGTGGCGCAGTAGCGTAAAGGCTTCATCGTTCAGCCGCTGCGGTAGCAGGGTCATGAGTTTCCAGCTCATACTTTGCTTACTGAACGCGCTTTCTCCGGGAATATCTTTTAACACCCGCACGAACATGTCCCAGATAAAACTGGCGGGTAGCGGGAACTCAATGTTGGCCGCAATCCCGAAGCGCTGCGCCAGCGTCATCTGCAGCCACTGCGCCATCCCGGTACTCTGTACCAGCACCATTTCCGGCATAAAAGGGTCATCCAGCCGCTGGCGCTCGACGATAAACTCCATCAAGGCTTCAAGCACATCCAGACGGTTTGAGTGGTACACCCTTAACATATTCGCTCCTGGCTACTGACTGACCGGGCAGTGCAGCCGGGTCATCTGCGCCCGCCTGGCTGCGGGCATCGTGATCGTTACCGTGATGCTGACACATCTTTGCACCGATGTCTGCATGCGGGATACCTGGCGATTCGCGGGAATCACCGGTGGGCTAAGCTGACTGAATCGCCACGCATCGCGCCACAGCTGACGGTACTGGTTGAGCTGCATAAAGCCGTTGGCCAGCCCACGCTGATAGCCCGCCAGCGCAGTCACGGTTGCGATAAGCAAGACTAAAGCCAGCAGCGTTTCGGGCAGGCTAAACCCTCTCTGCCACCTCAGGGCATCTGGCATAGGCTCGCCTCCTTTAACGGGCAAAAATCGCTCCAGCCGTGGGGCGAAAAGCGGACGCGGTTTTGTTCGATTGCGCCTGACTGCCACAGCAGTATGCCGCCGCCATCGCTGCCGCCAATCAGCAATACCGAGGCGTCGCTAAAGACTCGCAGGCAGGCGCGCCAGCCGAACGCCGCGTTCTGCTGGCAGCTAACCGTTTCCTGAAGCGGCCAGACGAGCCCCTTTCCCCACTGCAGCGCGGAATGCGCGTCAGCGGCATCGCCAAGCGCCCGCGTTTCGCTGGCCGTCTGCGCTAACAGCGAACGCTGCTGCTGGTGCAGCCCCTGGAGTAATAGCGTGCCGAGCGCTAACAGCAGCAGCACCATCAGCAGCGAAGAGAGCCCGCGCTGACGATTCACAGGTTATATCCCGTTACGCCGTATTCCGCCCGCGCGCGGATTTGCGGGTCGGCGACCGAGTGCGCCGCAAGGGTAATCGATAATTCAGGCGCGAAGCCCGCCCTCTCCAGGCGCGTAACCTGAAACGCGGTGACCTGAATCGCCGCCGGGTTGGTCATTTTCTCCCAGCCTTTGCCGCTGCAGGCGCTTGCGCCGCGCAGGGTTTCCAGCGCGCCATCGCGCAGGCGAAACCCGGTGGTATCCGATTCCGATGACGGCGCGCTATTCCAGACGCCATCGCTGTTGCTATCCCAGCTCACCAGCAGGCAATCACCGCCCTCTGCGATATACAGCGCCTGCCCGTAACAGCGGCCGCGGCAGTATCCGGCGCGCTGCAGATGCTTCGCGACGGTGTAGATTCGCTGCCAGAGCTCATTTTCCAGCGACTGCTGCCGGGTCTGGCGAAGCGCGGCCCACTGCAGCGCCGGAAGAAAACGCGCGCTGCCGAGCAGCAGCACGGAGCTGATGGCCATCGCGATCAGCGTTTCCGGCAGGGAAAAGCCGCGCTGTTTTACAGACACGATGCCGTCTCCTCGCCGGGACACAGGCGGATACGCCCCCAATGAGAAACGATAATGTTCCAGCCGCCCGCCGCGCTTTGCAGGCGGATATGCCCTGCCCAGGCAGTATTACGCAGGCCATAAAACCCCAGCCCCGGCGTCATCGCGCTGAGCGAGACCTCCGGCCATAGCGGTTGCAGCGTGAAAGCGTCCCTGAGGCGACAGTCGGCCATCGTCCCGCTGGCGCTCAGGCACCAGCCCTCCGCGCTTTGGCCGACGCTTAATACCCTGTCGCGGTTGTGCCAGTTGGCGTCATCGCGTAGCAGCACCAGGTAGTCGCGGACCTGGCAGGCGGTTTGCCACAGGCGCTGCTGCCGTTGCCAGCTCTGCCAGCCGTACAGCCCGCTGGCGCCGAGAATGACGACCACGACCATGGTGAGCAGGGTTTCAATCAGGGTATAGCCATGTTCTCTGTTCATGGGCCGAGTATGCGGAGCATTGAGGCTTTATTCGAACGGTAAAATGCGGGTTTGCGGCGCGCGCCGGAGAGTATTAAAGGCGTTGCAGCGGGTTTCAACAGTGCAGGAAATCTGCTCGCAAAAAAGCGTTCCGTCGGGGGAATAAAGCTGGCCGTCGGCCCGGCTGAGGCATAAAAAAACCGGCGCTCGCAGGCGCCGGTTTTTCGTCGTCACTTCCGGGTTAAATCGCCACCGGCGCTTTAATCCCTGGATGCGGGTCGTAGCCTTCGATTTCGAAGTCTTCAAAACGGTAGTCGAAAATCGATGCCGGCTTACGTTTGATCACCAGCTTCGGCAGCGCCCGCGGTTCGCGGCTCAGCTGCAGATGCGTCTGCTCCATGTGGTTGCTGTACAGGTGCGTATCGCCGCCGGTCCAGACAAAATCGCCCACTTCGAGGTCGCACTGCTGCGCCACCATATGCACCAGCAGCGCGTAGCTGGCAATATTGAACGGCAGGCCGAGGAATACGTCGCACGAGCGCTGATAGAGCTGGCAGGAGAGCTTGCCGTCGGCGACGTAGAACTGGAAGAACGCGTGGCACGGGGCCAGCGCCATTTTGTTCAGCTCGCCGACGTTCCATGCCGAGACGATAATCCGGCGAGAATCCGGGTCGTTTTTCAGCTGTTCCATCACCGTGCTGATCTGGTCGATATGACGGCCGTCCGGCGCGGGCCAGGAGCGCCACTGCTTACCGTAAACCGGCCCCAGATCGCCGTTTTCATCCGCCCATTCGTCCCAGATAGTGACGTTGTTTTCGTGCAGATACGCCACGTTGGTGTCACCCTGCAGGAACCACAGCAGTTCATGGATGATGGAGCGTAAATGACAGCGCTTGGTCGTCACCAACGGGAATCCTTCCTGCAGGTTAAAACGCATCTGGTGACCGAAGATGGAGACGGTGCCGGTACCGGTGCGGTCATTTTTTTGCGTGCCCTCATCAAGCACTTTCTGCATCAAATCAAGATACTGTTTCATGGTTCCTCAAGAATTTTGTTGCTGCGGACGACAACGGTACGCCCAGACCATCATGATGATACCCGCAAGCACCATCGGAATCGAAAGAATCTGCCCCATGCTGATGTACTGTACCCAGCCGCCGGTAAACTGGGCATCGGGCTGACGGAAGAACTCCACGATGATGCGGAACAGACCGTAGCCAATGAGGAACAGGCCGGAAACCGAACCGGCCGGACGCGGCTTGCGGATAAACAGGTTCAGGATCAGGAACAGCACGACGCCTTCCAGCGCCAGCTCATAGAGTTGCGAAGCATGACGCGGCAGCGCGCCGTAGGTATCGAACAGCGATTGCCACTCAGGATGCGACGGCAGCAGCGCCAGGTCTTCCGCCCGAGAGCCGGGGAAAATCATGGTGTAGTGGAAGTTCGGATCGACGCGGCCCCACAGTTCGCCGTTGATAAAGTTGCCCAGACGCCCGGCGCCGAGGCCAAACGGAATCAGCGGCGCAATGAAGTCGGAAACCTGGAAGAAGGTACGCTTCGTGCGTTTGGCGAAAATGATCATCACCAGAATCACGCCGATCAGGCCGCCGTGGAAGGACATACCGCCGTCCCAGACGCGGAACAGATAGAGCGGATCGTCGAGGAACACCGGCAGGTTGTAGAAGAAGACATAGCCAAGACGCCCGCCGAGGAAAACCCCGAGGAAGCCGGCGTACAGCAGGTTTTCAACTTCGTTTTTTGTCCAACCGCTGCCCGGACGATTGGCCCGACGGGTGGCCAACCACATCGCAAAAACAAACCCAACCAGGTACATCAGACCGTACCAGTGGAGGGAGACCGGTCCAATGGAAAAAATTACCGGATCAAACTCCGGAAAATGCAGGTAGCCACTATTCATCTGTCACCATAAACACTTGTTATTCCGCCGAAAGTGGACAGCGGGGATCGTTCGCGCGCGTCAGAAACGGGCGCTCCAAAGGCTGCGAATGATAGCATAAGCGCGAAGGGCGATCCGCGCCGGACATGTAAAAGATATGTATACGAATGCGAATTCGCGGCTGAGCATTCCCGGAGGCGGCGCGCTGCGCCTGTCCGGGCTACCTGAACCTCAGGCCGCTCGAACCTCGTCAGCGTAGTCCCGGGTCACGGCTAACGCCTTACCCGGGCTACAAATTCATGAACCGTAGCCCGCGCTAGCGGCCGCCGCGAATCAGGCCGCCGAGTCCGCGTCGCTCCATAAAAGCCGCGACCTGATGGCGCACTTCGGCGGTCATCTGCGCTTCCAGGCTACGCTGGGAAAGCTCCTGGGCTTCATTGATATCGATGCGCCGCAGCAAATACTTCACTCTCGCCACCGAACGACCGTTCATCGACAGATGACGATAGCCCATGCCAATCAGGATCGTCACGCACATCGGATCGCCCGCCATTTCGCCACACAGGCGCAGGTCGATACCAAAACGCTCGGCGTCGCGGGCAATCATCGCCAGCGCCCGCAGTACCCCCGGATGCAGGCTGTCATACATACTGGCGACCCGGGTGTTGTTGCGATCCACCGCCAGAATGTACTGGGTCAGATCGTTGGTGCCAACGGAGATAAAATCAACACGATTCGCCAGCTGCGGCAGCATAAAGACCATCGACGGCACTTCCAGCATCACGCCAAGACGCGGGCGGGGAATGGCGTAGCCGATCATCTCTTCCACTTCGCGGCTGGCGCGATCGATCAGGCGACGAGCCTCATCCACTTCATCCAGGCTGGTGACCATCGGTAGCAGGATGCTGAGGTTTCCGGTTGCCGCGTTGGCCCGCAGCATCGCGCGGACCTGTACCAGAAAGATCTCCGGCTGATCGAGCGTGATCCGAATACCGCGCCAGCCAAGGCACGGATTCTCTTCGCTGATCGGCATATACGGCAGCTGTTTATCCGCACCGATGTCCAGCGTGCGCAGCGTCACCGATTTCTCGTTGAACATCTGCAGCATGCCCTGATACTGGGCAACCTGCTCCTCTTCGGAAGGGAAGCCGCTTTGCAGCATAAAGGGGATTTCGGTACGGTAAAGGCCGATACCGTCGACGAAATTGCCGAGTTTTTCTTCATGCTCGGGGCTCAGGCCCGCGTTGAGCATGACTTTTACCCGCTCGCCGCTTTTCAGTTCGGAAGCGCGTTCAAGATCGTCCTCGGCCAGGCGGCTAAGCTCGTTCTCTTCGCTGATCAGGCGCTGATACTCTTGCAGCAGCACCGGCTCGGGATCCACCAGCAGCTCGCCGCGATAGCCGTCGACAATCAGCGTATGGCCGTGCAGCAGCGAAGGCTGAATATCCGCCCCCATCACCGTCGGAATGCCCAGCGCGCGCACCATAATCGCGGCGTGGGAGTTCGCCGCGCCATCGCGCACCACCACGCCGGCTAAACGATCCTGAGGAACCTCCGCCAAGGTGGTGGCCGACAGTTCATCCGCCACCAGCACGATGCGCTCCGGCCAGGTATTGGGCCCCTGGATACTGTCATCGAGATGGAAAAGCAGCCGCTGGCCCAGCGTGCGCAGATCGCCCGCGCGCTCTTTCAGATAGCCGTCGCTGAGCGCGGCAAACTGTTCGGCGAATTTCTCGATGATCTTCTTCACCGCCCATTCGGCCACCGCGCCTTTATCCACTTCAGCGAACAGCTCGCGGCGCAGGCGCGCGTCGGAAAGCAGGTGCGAATAGAGGTCAAAGATGGCCGCCGTCTCTTTCTGCGCGCCGGCAGCGTAGCGTTTGCTGTAGCGGCGAAACTCATTCGCCGCCTCTTCCAGCGCGCCGGTCAGCCGCTCGCGCTCGGAAGCGGTATCGAGCGTCGAGGCTTCATAAACCTGCTCCATCAGCGGCAGGCTGACGTCCATCCAGCCTTCGGCAATCGCCACGCCTGACGAGGCGGGCAGCGCGCGGATGCGGGTCTGACGATATTGACCAAACAGCGCGTTCAGCTGGGATTGAGAGAGAATGCCGGCGATTTGCGTGGCCAGGGTGACCAGGAAGGACTCTTCGCTTTCGTCAAACTGGCGCAGTTCGCGCTGCTGCACAACCAGCACGCCGAGCAGCTGACGCCGCTGGATAATCGGCACGCCGAGGAAGGCGCGAAAGCGGCCCTCTTTGACCGCGGGAATATATTTAAAGCTGGGGTGCTTTTGCGCGTCGGCGAGGTTAATGGGTTCGGCCAGGCGGCCAACCAGGCCCACCAGACCTTCGTCAAAAGCGAGCGCAACGATGCGCCCGCGCGGCTTTTTCAACCCGCGCGTCGCCATCAGGTAATAACAGCGTCGGTCATTGTCAGCCAGATAAACCGAACAGACTTCCGTCTCCATCGCGGCGCAGATATCGGTGACCAGGATATCCAGCGCCTCGTTTAAACGCGGCGCACTCGCGACCTTCTCGACTATTTCTCGCAACCGAGTGAGCATAATGTGCGTGGCTTAACCTCTTTTACGTCGATATGCAGGCGCGCTTTGCGGCTTAGGCGTGCTTTCCGCCAGCGCCATGGTGACGCTGGCAAACTCTTTCATCACCCTGCGGTATACGTCGCGCTTAAACGACACCACCTGACGCACCGGGTACCAGTAGCTTACCCATCGCCAGCCATCAAACTCAGGTGTACTGCTGGTTTGCATATTGACATCCGCATCGCTGCCGATCAATTGCAGGAGAAACCACTTCTGTTTCTGGCCGATACATACCGGCTTTGTGTCCCAACGCACCAAACGTTTAGGCAATTTGTAACGCAACCAGTTACGGGTTGAAGCAAGGATCCGCACATCTTTACGGCTTAGCCCAACTTCTTCGAACAATTCCCGATACATCGCCTGCTCTGCTGATTCCCCTGGATTTATGCCCCCTTGCGGGAACTGCCACGAGTGCTGACCATAGCGCCTGGCCCACATAACCTGGCCCTGGCGATTACAGATTACAATACCGACATTTGGGCGGTAGCCATCGTCATCAATCACCGGACTACCTCAAAATAAGCTTCAATGTGAATGATTGTTTCACACTCGTTGGAAACGGTAAACCACTCTGTGAGGGGGATGAGATCGAATAACATTTGAATAACTCACAGTAATACCCGGAGTTATAAACAGCGAAAGCCATACCCGGACGATTTTATTCACTTTTTCTGTGGATAGAGTTGTGAAGAAGTACGGAATTAACCAGGGAAAACCCGGAATCATCCGAACAGCGTAGCGATAGCACCTGATTATAATGACCTAATTTTCATAAAGTTAGCATGTTAAAATTTCATAATTCACAGTATAACGTGACGATCATCACATAAGAGATCCTGGAACTGATGAAAGATCGAGCAATGTTGGTTTTATCCACAGATTACGCATGTGCTCTGGGCATATTTTGTCTAAAAACTCGATTTTCATCTCACGTCAAGGCTGTAAATGGAAACAGTAGTGGGGCTTTTCCCCAGTTATCCCATTTTTCTGTGGATAACAGGGTGTAAGATCCTGTTCATTGTCGGTGACCAGTTCTGGAAAACCCGGTTTCACCATTTTCACCGCGGCAAAAAATCGCAAAAAAAACCATATGAATCATAAAATTGTCATACTTACTCAAGAAAAGGTAAACTCTATCCACAACGGATGAAATTACTGCTCACTTTTTAGTCAGAGGTTTTACGCTATGCCGACCATCGCGCCGCTCTTATCCCCCCCGCAAAGCCAGGAGCTGCTTCTGGCCCAGGCGCAGCAGCTGGCAGGCTATTCGCTGGGGGAGCTGGCCCAGCTTGCCGGGATTCCGATTCCGCGCGATTTAAAACGTGATAAAGGCTGGATCGGCATCCTGCTGGAGATATGGCTTGGCGCCAGCGCAGGCAGCAAGCCGGAGCAGGATTTCGCCGCCCTCGGCGTCGAGCTGAAAACCATCCCCATCGATTCATCAGGGCGCCCGCTGGAAACCACCTTTGTCTGCGTCGCGCCGCTGACCGGCAACAGCGGCGTCACCTGGGAGAGCAGCCACGTGCGTCATAAGCTCAAGCGGGTACTGTGGGTACCGGTAGAGGGCGATCGCGCGATTCCTTTGGCCGAACGTCGCGTCGGCGCACCGCTGCTGTGGAGCCCCAGCGAAGAAGAAGATCGCCAGCTGCGTATGGATTGGGAAGAGCTGATGGATCTGATCGTCCTCGGCCAGGTCGAGCGTATCACCGCCCGCCACGGCGAAGTGCTGCAGCTGCGCCCGAAAGCGGCAAACAGCAAAGCGCTGACCGAGGCGGTAGGCGCCCGCGGCGAACCGATCCTCACCCTACCGCGCGGTTTCTATCTGAAGAAAAACTTTACCGCCGCCCTGCTCGCCCGCCATTTCCTTCTCTCCTCGAAATAACGGCCTGGAGATGATTAATTTTTTGTTCTGCCGTGGCGGTTGCATATAATCGCATCTTTCTATTTTGCAGGACTTTGAACGATGTTATTTGCATGGGTAACCGATCCTAACGCCTGGCTGGCGCTTGGTACGCTGACGCTGCTGGAGATAGTGCTCGGGATCGATAATATTATTTTTCTCTCTCTGGTGGTGGCAAAACTGCCCACAGCGCAACGGGCCCACGCCCGCCGTATTGGGCTGATGGGGGCGATGATCATGCGTCTGGCGCTGCTGGCGTCAATCGCGTGGGTCGTCAAGCTCACTAATCCTCTCTTTACCGTGCTAGGCCAGGAGATCTCGTTCCGCGATCTGATCCTCCTGCTGGGCGGGCTGTTCCTGATCTGGAAGGCGAGTAAAGAAATTCACGAATCCATTGAAGGCGAAGAAGAAGGGCTGAAAACCAACGTCCATTCATTTATGGGCGCCATCGTGCAGATTATGCTGCTGGATATTATTTTCAGCCTCGATTCGGTGATCACCGCCGTCGGGCTGTCGGACCATCTGTTTATTATGATGGCGGCAGTGGTTATCGCGGTGCTGGTGATGATGGTTGCCGCCCGTTCGATAGGCGATTTTGTTGACCGCCATCCTTCGGTGAAAATGCTGGCGCTGTCGTTTTTGATCCTCGTCGGCTTTACGCTGATGCTCGAAAGTTTCGACGTGCACGTGCCGAAAGGCTACATCTATTTCGCGATGTTCTTTTCGATTGCGGTTGAAAGTCTCAACCTGCTGCGCAATAAAAAAAATCCGCTGTAGCCCGCTAAAATGCAGCCCTGAAACGGGCTGCAATTCTTTTTTAAGACTTAACTGCTTTTTATGTCTCACAAATCAGGCTATTAATATACTGGTACGAGGTGCGGCTATAATAGGGGTGATAGCGATGAAAAAATGGGCAGTATTGATTTCCGCCGTAGGACTGGCGTTCTCGGTTTCCGGTTGCAGCAGCGATTACGTCATGGCAACCAAAGATGGTCGCATGATTCTGACTGACGGCAAACCCGCCATAGACGACGACACCGGCCTTATCAGCTACGAAGATCAGCAGGGTAATAAAATGCAGATCAATCGTGACGACGTTTCGCAGATTATTAAACGTTAAGTCCCGCCGTCAGGTCGCGATTTAGCGTTTTATCGCACCGTTGAGCAGCGTTCTTTATTCTTCAGCATTCAGAGAAAAGTCGGGATACACCTGATCTGTCCGCGAGGATTCATCAGGCCGGATTCCGTCAGCCCGGCTTTTTTGATTTTTTTACTTCCCCTTTTTCTCCCCCTCTGCCATTTTTATATTCCTTTGTCGGGGAACGCCTGACCTTGTTGATAAAAAAGGAAGCCGGCTATGCAGTATCACCGTATCCCACACAGTTCTCTTGAAATCAGCACGCTGGGGCTGGGCACAATGACGTTTGGTGAGCAGAATAGCGAGGCAGACGCGCACGAGCAGCTCGATTACGCGGTGAGTCAGGGCATTAACCTGATTGACGTCGCGGAAATGTATCCCGTCCCGCCGCGCCCGGAAACCCAGGGCCTGACGGAAACCTACGTCGGTAACTGGCTGGCGAAGCGCGGCAATCGCGAAAAGCTGATTATCGCCTCTAAAGTGAGCGGCCCTGCCCGCAATAACGACAGCAGCATTCGTCCTGACCACAAGCTGGATCGTAAAAACATCCGCGAGGCGCTGCACGACAGCCTGAAGCGCCTGCAGACCGATTATCTCGACCTCTATCAGGTACACTGGCCGCAGCGCCCGACCAACTGTTTCGGCAAGCTGGGCTACACCTGGGCCGATTCCGCCCCGGTCGTCACCCTGCTGGATACGCTGGACGCGCTGGCCGAATTCCAGCGCGCCGGCAAGATTCGCTATATCGGGGTCTCTAACGAAACGGCGTTTGGCGTGATGCGCTATCTTCATCTGGCGGACAAGCACGACCTGCCGCGCATCGTGACGATCCAGAACCCGTACAGCCTGGTGAACCGCAGCTTTGAAGTGGGCCTGGCGGAAGTCAGCCAGTATGAAGGCGTGGAGCTGCTGGCCTATTCCTGCCTGGCGTTCGGTACGCTGACCGGGAAATACCTCAACGGCGCAAAACCGGCAGGCGCGCGCAATACGCTGTTCAGCCGTTTTACGCGCTACAGCGGCGAGCAGACGCAAAAAGCGGTGGCGGCCTATGTCGATATCGCGAAGCGGCACAACCTTGACCCGGCGCAGATGGCGCTGGCCTTCGTACGTCGTCAGCCGTTTGTCGCCAGCACCCTGCTGGGCGCGACGACCATGGAGCAGCTGAAAACCAACGTCGAAAGCCTGCATCTGGAGCTGAGCGCAGAGGTTTTAGCCGAGATTGAAGCGGTGCATCAGGTTTATACCTACCCGGCACCGTAAGGCCGTAAAAGCCCCCGGAGGCGATGCTACGCATCTGTCCGGGCTACAAGTTCGTGCCGTTTGTAGCCCGAACAGGCGCGACGCGCCGCCTCCAGGAGATTATTTACGCCGTCCCCAAATCCACAGGGCAGTAATCGCCAGGGCGAATACCACGCCAAAGCCAATCCCTACGCCGACGACAGGAATACCGATGCTCACCGCCAGCGAATAGAGGCCCAGCATCAGCAGCATCGCCACGTTTTCGCCGAGGTTCTGCACCGCGATAGCGTTGCCCGCGCCGACCGTATGTTTCCCTCGCTCCTGCAGCAGGGCGTTAAGCGGCACGATAAAGAAGCCGCCGAACGCGCCGAGCAGCAGCAGCAGGGCAAACGCCGGCAGCAGCGCCTGCTGGATGGCGAAAAAGATGACCGCCACGCCAATCAATATCCCGGCGGGCATGCAGCGCGACACCGTTTCCAGCGTCACCAGCTTCGCCGCCGCGCCGGCCCCCAGCACAATCCCCACCGCCACCATCGCGTTAAGGTAGGTCGGCATGGCGTTGCTGGTAATGCCCAGCGCCGCCGGCACCCACAGCACCAGCAGGAAGCGCAGCGTCACGCCCGCCCCCCAGAACAGGCTGGTGCCGACTAACGAAAAGCGGGTCTCACCGTTGCGCCATAGCGTCGTACAGGCGCTAAAGAAGCTGTGGGTCATCGGCCTGAAGCGCCACGACTGCCCGGGACGCGCCGCCGGCAGCTTCGGGATCCACAGGTTGGCAACCACCGCGCCGGCGTACACCACCGCGCAGACGCCGAGCGCCGCCATGATATGCCAGTCCGCCAGGATACCGCCCGCCATCGAGCCGAGCAGGATCGCTGCAATGGTCGAGGACTCCATCAGGCCGTTCGCTTTCACTAACTTATCGCCGGTGGTCAGCTCGCCGAGAATGCCGTATTTAGCCGGAGAATAGGCGGCAGCGCCGATGCCCACCAGCGTATAGCCAATAAACGGATTCACGCCAAAGCAGATGCACCCCGCGCCGATCAGCTTCAGGCCGTTCGCCACCATCATCACTCGCCCTTTGGCAAAGCTATCGGCAAACTGTCCGACAAACGGCGCGAAGAGAATGTAAGCGCCCACAAACAACATCTGTAATACCGGTTGACTCCACTCCGGGTAGAACAGCTGCTTCATCAGCGCCAGGGTGGCGAACAACAGCGCGTTATCGCCAAACGCCGAAAGAAACTGGGCGCAGATAACCGCCATCATCCCTTTCGAATACAGCGACGTGTTAGTGTGTACTGACTCACTCATCCGAACCTTCCGCCTGTTCAACCATGCCTTTAAGGGTGACAAAGTCCGGCTTGCCGCTGCCCAGTACCGGGAGCTGCTTCAGCCAGCGAATGTCGCGCGGTACCGCCAGCTCCGGTACGCCGTGTTCACGGGCATAGCGCAGCAGTTTTTCACGATTCAGTTCATTATCGGTGGTAAACAGCACCAGCGCCTCGCCTTTGCTGGCATCCTGTTTAATCGCCGTGGCGTGCATTTTGTCCGGCGAAACCGCCAGCGCCACCTGCTCGACCATCTCCAGCGACACCATCTCACCGGCGATTTTAGCAAAGCGCTTCGCGCGGCCCTGAATCCGCACATAGCCCTGTTCGTCAAAGCTGACGATATCCCCGGTGTCATACCAGCCGGCTTCGACTACGCCGTGCTGATTTTCCGCCGCGGGCGCTTCCAGCACGCCGGGATTTTCCACCCGCAGATAGCCGTTCATGATGTTCGGCCCTTTAAGCTGTAAACGGCCCCCCTCTTCAATACCGGGCATGGCCAGCAGACGCGCGTCCATCCCCGGCAAAATGCGGCCAACGGTGCCCACTTTCGCCGCCATCGGCACGTTGATCGATACCACCGGCGCGCATTCGGTGACGCCGTAGCCTTCAAGAATGCGCAGGCCAAACTTGTCCTGCCAGATCTGCTTTGTGCTTTCCTGCAGCTTCTCCGCCCCGGCGACAACGTAACGCAGGCGATAAAAATCATACGGATTCGCAAAGCGGGCGTAGTTGCCAAGGAAGGTGGAGGTGCCGAACAGCACGGTACAGTTGCGGTCATATACCAGCTCCGGCACCACGCGGTAGTGCAGCGGGCTGGGATAGAGAAAGACCTCCGCGCCGGTAAACAGCGGCGTCAGCAGGCCGACCGTCAGGCCAAAGGAGTGAAACAGCGGCAGCGCCGACATAAAGCGGTCGTTGGCGGTAAAGTCGGCAATGGTTTTAATCTGCTCGACGTTGGCCAACAGGCTTTTATGGCTATGCACGACCCCTTTCGGATTACCTTCCGAGCCGGAGGTAAACAGAATCATCGCCGCGTCTTCCGGCTGCTGCGTAACCTGCGCCAGCTTCGGCATCAGCAGATGGCCAAAAATCCACAGCTTATCGGCGGCGGTAACCTCGCCTTTTAAATCTTCGAGAAATACCCAGCGTACCTGCGTCAACTGCTCCGGCAGGTGCCAGAGCTTGCCTTTATCGAGGAAGGTGCGGGAGGTAAAGATGGTTTTGATTTCCGCCGCGGTAATGGCGCTGCTCAGGCCTTTGACCCCGGCGGTATAGTTCATCATCGCCGGGATTCGTCCGCGGGCAATCGCGCCAAAAATCACCGCCGCGCTTATTCCGGCGTTCGGCAGCATCAGGCCGATTTTTTCGCCCTGGGCGCTGTATTTTTCCAGAATGCGCGCCACGAAGAGAGTTTTGGTCAGCAGCTTACGGTAGGTGTCCGGCTGAAAATTGATATCTTCCACGCAGCGTTTGCGCGCGCCGAAGCGGTCCTGGGCCGCCAGCAGCGACTCATACAGCGTTTCGCGCGGGCGCACCGCCATCCGCGCCTCCATCATGATCTGATGCAGCATTTCACCGGCAATTTTACGCCGGTCGCGGGCGCGCGGCGCATCGGGCATCGGCAGATGCGTCGGCGGCAGCAGATGCAGCTGAATGCGCGGGAACAGGCGGCGCTTGACCAGCCCCTTCAGGCGGCTAAAGTGGGTTAGTTCAGCGCCTTCGATTCTCAGCGGCACGATGGTCGCCTGCGACTTCGCCGCCACAAAGGCGGCGCCGTCGTAAATTTTCATCAGCGAACCGCTCACCGAGATCCGCCCTTCCGGGAAAATCACCACCGGGCGCCCCTGCTCAATCAGGCGGACCAGATGTTTTATCGACATCGGTTTGGTCGGGTCCAGCGGCACAAAATCAATAATCGGCTTTAGCGCGCGCATAAACCAGCGATCGCTGATTGAGGAATAGACCGCAAACACCGGGCGCACCGGCAGGAAAAGCGCCAGCAGTACGCCGTCAATAAAGGAGACATGGTTTGGCGTGATCAGCACCTTGTGCTGGTGCAGCGCCTGGGGGTCACCGGTTAACTTGACCCGGTACAATCCTTTGAAAAGTAGTCTGAAAAATCCCAAAAGCATAACAACTCCGTTTGACCGGTTAATCAGTCAAAGCAGGTTACATGAGAAGGGACGGAAAATGCACCAGGAGGAGCGGAATTCAGGACAAAAAAAACCTGCGCATCCGCGCAGGTCGGTGCAAGATAATCAGTACGAAAAGCGTACTTAAAAAACTCACCAATCAATACCTCTGGGATCCTGATTGTCTCGTTTTTCCCGCCGCCGGCGCCAGCCATAAAACGCAAGGGAATGAGCCTAAGTGCAACCAGTTATTACTTTTTTCGCGAACTGTAACAACGGCTAGCAGCGGGCAAAAAAAAACCTGCGCATCTGCGCAGGCTGGTGTAATTAAGTGGTCAACCTGAAGTTGACTCCACCTATCAATACCTCTGGGATAGCCAGAGTATCAATGCAATGAATGGGTAAACCAGCGAACATTCGCAACAGCCAATCGCAAAGTGTAAGCAAAGGTGTGAATTGTCCGTTCCCGGAATCATTCTCCGCTCCCCTGTGGGTAACTATTTCACCCGCAACGCTAATCTGCGTCACAATTGCATTAACCCAAAAGTACCAACCCTTGAATCTGCCGCGCTTTCCCGTAACATAAATGCCATGTAAACGCTTACCCTAAAAAAGGCCTGGTATGGCGACTATTAAGGATGTAGCCCGGCTCGCAGGAGTCTCCGTCGCTACCGTCTCCCGCGTTATTAACAATTCACCGAAAGCCAGCGAAGCCTCGCGCCAGTCGGTAGGCGCCGCGATGGAAACGCTAAATTATCACCCCAACGCCAACGCCCGCGCGCTGGCGCAGCAGTCAACGGAAACCGTCGGCCTGGTGGTGGGCGATGTCTCCGACCCCTTCTTCGGCGCGATGGTGAAAGCCGTCGAGCAGGTCGCCTACAATACCGGCAATTTTTTGCTGATCGGTAACGGCTATCACAACCTCCATAAAGAGCGCCAGGCGATTGAACAGCTGATTCGCCACCGCTGCGCGGCGCTGGTGGTCCACGCCAAAATGATCCCCGATGACGAACTGGCCTCGCTGATGCAGCAAATCCCCGGCATGGTGCTGATCAACCGCATCCTGCCCGGCTTCGAGCAGCGCTGCGTGGCGCTGGATGACCGCTACGGCGCATGGCTCGCGACCCGCCACCTGATTCAGCAGGGGCACACCCGCATCGGCTACCTCTGCTCTAATCACGCTATTTCCGATGCTGAAGACCGGCTGCAGGGCTACTGGGCAGCGTTAAAAGAGAGCGATCTGCCGTGCAACGATCGCCTGGTGACCTTTGCCGAGCCCGATGAGAGCGGCGGAGAACAGGCGATAACCGAGCTGCTGGGCCGCGGCAGGAACTTCAGCGCCGTTGCCTGCTATAACGACTCGATGGCCGCCGGCGCGATGGGCGTATTAAACGATAACGGGATTGATGTGCCGCGTGAGATTTCGTTGATTGGCTTTGATGACGTGCTGATTTCGCGCTACGTGCGCCCGCGTCTGACCACCGTACGCTATCCGATTGTCACCATGGCGACGCAGGCCGCGGAGCTGGCGTTAGCGCTGGCGGAGCATCGCCCGACGCCGGAGATTACCCACCTTTTCAGCCCCACGCTGGTCCGCCGTCACTCGGTGATTGCGCCCCTCGACAGCGATAAATCGTAGCGGTATAAACTGACGGCGCTGGCCGGATAATCCAGGCCTTCGCCAATATACTGCCAGCCAAAACGCTCATAAAAATCGCGGCAGGCGGAGTAGAGAAATAGCTCGGTATAGCCCTGCGCTCTGGCATATCCGATGACGTGCTGCTGTAGTTTTCCCGCCAGTCCCTGCCCGCGCGCCTCAGGCGCCACGTAGAGCGCCGCCATCCACGGATAGAGATCCTGACGGCTGATTAAATCGCAGCGCCACAGGCCGACGGTGCCCAGCAGCCTCTCGCCCTCCACGGCCACAAAGGTAATGGGCAGCGCTCCCGGCGTCTGGCTATGTTCGACAATGCTGGCGAAGAACGCCCGCGGCAGCGCGTCAGCGCCAAACGCTCGCCAGAGCCACTCCGTTACGCATGAAGCGTGCTGCGGCGCAGCGTAGAGGGGGTGAATAATCATACCAGCTTTCCCTGAAAAATCGGTACCGATTCAAAGAGATAGCCGTCAAAGTCCGGTGCGTCTTCATCGGAGAGCTCCAGCAGGCTGTTCTTGACATTTTCAAGATGCTGCCACATTGCCTGCCAGGCCCCCATCACATCGCGTCGGCGCAGGGCGGCGAGCAGCGTTTGCCGGTCCCCGAGCCACTTCAGCCGGTACGCCCGGCTGGCGATATGCACGTTGAACTGCTGCCACAGCGGGCTGCTGTCCATCTGCAGCCAGATGCGCTCAACCGTCGCCAGCAGCATCTGATTTTGCGTCGCGCCGGCCAGCACCAGGTGAAACAGCCGGGCGTTATCCTGGCTGGTATCGTTGGCGGCAATCGCCCGCTGTTCCTGCTCAATAATCCGCTTCAGGTTATCGATATCGGCGCGGGTGGCCATTTTGGCGGCAAAAGCGGCGATATTGCTCTCCAGCAGCTGGCGGGCCTGCAGGATCTCGAACGGCCCGACGTCGCTGCTCAACATCTGTTCTTCCTCGCTATCGTCCTCGTGCGGGATGCGCATCACGTACACCCCGGAGCCCTGGCGAATGTCGACCGTCCCCTGCAGCTCCAGCATCAGCAGCGCTTCGCGGACGATGGTCCGGCTCACGCCGTAGGTCTCGGCGATATTGCGTTCCGGCGGCAGGCGCGACCCGATGGGATAGCGCCCCTGCGCAATCTGTGCGCGTAAATCATCACCTATTTCCTGGTAGGGTTTCTTTTCCGGCGGAATGATAGCCTTCTCCACAATATCACCTGTGCGTTATGAGCCTGCGAGTCAATATCGGCCGCTATCTTAGCAAAATTTCAGCCCGGCTAGCGCCACTCATCGTCAATATCCAGCGTCAATTCCCGGCTCTCGCCTAGCTTACGGAACCAGCTGGCGGACGCCTTGGGCCGCCGCGCACGATTATTTTGCAGATCGATTTCAATCAGCCCGTAGCGATTTTTAAAGGCGTTCATCGGCGAAACGTTGTCGGTAAACGCCCACAGCATGTAGCCGTGACAGTTGGCCCCCGCTTCCCGCGCGCGCAGCGTTTGCCACAGATGCTCGCTGATAAAACGGATCCGGTAGTCGTCGGCGATGGTGCCTTCGCCATTGCGAAACTGCCCTTCGTTTTCCACGCCCATGCCGCTTTCCGCCACAAACCACGGAATATTGCGGTAGTCCTGCTTGATCCGCATCGCCATATCAAAAACGATTTGCGGATAAATCTCCCAGCCGCGGGAGTTATTCATCCGCCGTCCCGGTAGTTCAAAGGGCTCATAGTAGTAAGCCGGATGGAACGGCGTCTGCGGATGCCAGGCGCGCGATGGAGCCTTAACCCGATGCGGGTAGTAGAGGTTAATCCCCAGCTCATCAACGGTGTTGTCGCGGATTATCGCCAGCTCCTCCGCGTCATAATCCCAGGAGACCCCGTGCTGTTCGAGCAGAGCCAGTAGCTCAGGCGGGTAGAGGCCGTGGACCAGCGGATCGAGGAAAACCCGGTTATAAAACAGATCGTAGCGTTCGGCGGCGCGTACATCGTGCGACGCTTTTGAGCGCGGATAGGTGACCTCCGGGTTAAGAATGCAGCCTACCGTGCCGCGATAGCCTTTCTCGCGAAACAGCCGGACCACTTTTGCCGTCGCCAGCACCTTGTGGTGATTCCACTGCATCCAGGTGCCGGTGTTCTGCTCGTAAGGCCAGCGCAGCGCATCCAGATAAACGCGGGTCTGCACCACGATCGGTTCATTGAAGGTGAACCAGCGCGTGACTTTGTGGTGATAGCGGGCGAACACTTTCTCCGCGTACTGCACAAACAGCTCAACCACCTTTTTCGACGCCCAGCCGCCATACTGCTCCAGCAGATAGCCGGGGAGTTCATAGTGCTCAAGACAGATCATCGGCTCGATGCCGTTGGCCAGCAGTTCATCGAAGAGCTGGTCGTAGTACGCCGCATAGTCTTCATCGACCGTGACGTTTTCATAATCGGTGAAAAAGCGCGACCAGTTAATCGACGTGCGGTAGTGGGTCAGCCCCGCCAGCTTCATCAACTGCACGTCTTCGCGGAAGCGGTTGATAAAATCGGTCGCCACCGCCGGGCCGTAGCCGTTATGCCAGACGCGGCGGTCGTTCTTGTACCAGAGATCCGGCCAGGAATCCTGGCCCGCTTTCTTACCGCTCCAGCCCTCGGTTTGCCACGCGGAAGCGGCGGCACCGAGGATAAAGTCGTGGGGGATCGCCATCTTTACTGTCGTCATTGTGTCCTCATATCTGTTGGCTGGCCTGCTCGTTCTCCGCCTGGCGCTGAGCGTTTTCCGCGCGGCGGGAGGCTATTTTGACGAACGGCAGATAGATCAGCACCGCGGTCAGGATGCAGATAAGCTGCGTCACCACCGCCCCCATCGAACCCGCCGTAGAGAGCCAGGCGTTGATCAGCGGCGGGGTGGTCCACGGCACCATCACCACCGCTTTACCGGCAAAGCCGGCGGCGGTCGCGAAGTAGCCGATGCTGCCGGTCACCAGCGGCGTGATGATAAAAGGGATCGCGAGGATCGGATTGAGCATGATCGGCATGCCGAAAATCACCGGTTCGTTAATATTGAACAGACCCGGCCCAATCGACAGCTTGGCGATCTCTTTCATCTCTTTGCGTTTGGTGGCGATCATGACCGCGATCAGCAGGCCAATCGTCAGCCCCGATCCGCCGATGCTCATATAAACGTCCCAGAACGGCATGGTGATGATATTCGGCACCTCTTTGCCCTGCTCAAAGGCGCTCATATTGACGGTGATGGCTCCCAGCAGCAGCGGTTCGCGGATCGGTTTGATCATCTGGTTGCCGTGGATGCCGATAACCCAGAACAGCTGCGCGACAAACATCAGCAGCAGGATCCCCGGCAGGCTTTGCACCACCCGCTCCAGCGGCTGCTGCACCACCTGATAGACCGCGTCATACAGGTACATGCCGGTGGCCTGATGGAAAATAAAGCCAAAGGTGGCAATCACCGTGGTGGTGATAATGGCCGGGATCAGGGCGGAGAACGACGCCGATACGTTGGGCGGTACGGTATCCGGCATCTTGATCTTCAGCCCCTTGCGGCCCTCCAGCCAGCAGTAGATCTCCACCGACAGAATGGCGATAAACATACCGAGGAACAGGCTACGGGTATCGGAAAACTGGCGCAGCAGCACATCTTTCACTTCATGCATTTGCCCGTCGACCATCATTTCGACGGTGGTCGGCGTCACGCAGATAAAGCAGATCACCGCCAGCAGACCGGGGAACAGGCTCTTGATGCCGTTAATCCGCCCCAGCTCGATGCCGATAAGAAAGACCGCGCCAATATTGAGAAAGTTAAGGGTGGCGTAGTTGATCGCGCTGGTAATGGGTTTCAGCGCCGCCAGAAAAGAGAGCGCCTGAAAGCTGGCGAGTCCGTTTTTCGGATCCAGCACCATATTGGAGATCAGCACCGAAAAGGCGCCGACGATGATCACCGGCATCAGGGTAATAAAAGCGGATTTTATCGCCATGATGTAGCGGTAGCTGTTGAATTTCGTGGCGAAACTCCCCAGTGAGTCGATCAGTTTGTCCTGCAATGCCATAGAGGATACCTCAGGTTTAAGGGCTTTTAGCGCACCAGGTGTACAGCCAAACACCTATTGGCATACCAAAAAATAGCCACTGAGGAGAATAAGTTCTGTGATTAAGCTCCCAACCCGTTCATTGGTATTCCAGAAAGGCGATAATTGGCATACCGCATTTGCGGTTTTCTTTTCCCTGCGATCAATTCCTGTAAAAGCGTGATCGCGATGGTTTTTTACCGCGCCATGAAGCCATATCCCCCTGAATGTCTGTGATAAACTGCGGTTCACCACGTGATATCAGGAATCGGATGAATGGCTACAATGCTGGATGTCTCAATTCGCGCAGGCGTCTCTAAAGCGACGGTTTCCCGCGTGTTGAACGGCACAGGTCAGGTGAAAGAGAGCACCCGCCAACAGGTTTTTAAGGCGATGGAAGAGCTGGGCTATCGGCCTAACTTTCTCGCCCGCTCGCTGGCAAACCGCACGAGCAACAGCATCGGTCTGGTGGTTTCCACCTTTGACGGCTTCTATTTTGGCCGCCTGCTGCAGCAGGCTTCGCGCCAGACGGAAGCCTGGGGCAAACAGCTGATCGTCACCGACGGCCACGATGCGCCGGAGCGTGAAGAAGAGGCGGTGCAGATGCTGGCCGATCGCCAGTGCGATGCCATCGTGCTCTACACGCGCCATATGAGCGAAAAGAAGATTATGTCGCTGATTGAGTCTATCGCCATGCCGCTGGTGGTGATCAACCGCGACGTTAGCCAGGCCCGGGAGCGCTGCGTGTTCTTCGAACAGCAGGACTCGGCGTTTCAGGCAGTTGAGTACCTCATTACCCAGGGCCATCGCGATATTGCCTGTTTGACCGTGCCGATGCACACGCCGACGGGTAAAGCTCGCCTGGAAGGCTATCGCAACGCGCTGAAGAAGCACGGCATCAAGTGGGATCCGGCGAAGGTGAAATACGGCGACTCCACCATGGGCCGCGGCTATGAACTCTGCTGCGAGCTGCTGGAAGAGAAAACGCCGTTTAGCGCGCTGTTTTCCTGTAACGATGATATGGCGCTGGGCGCGTCGAAAGCGCTGCATCAGGCAGGGCTGCGGATCCCGCAGGATATTTCGCTGTTTGGTTTTGATGACGCGCCGAGCGCGAAATGGCTGGAGCCGGGGCTGTCGACGGTCTATCTGCCGATCGATAACATGATCACCACCGCTATCGATCAGGCCATCAAGCTGGCCAACGGCCAGCCGATCGAGACCATACCGCCGTTTACCGGCAAGCTGGTGCTGCGCGAGTCGGTCACCACCGGGCCGTATTACGCATAATTAGCGGGCCCGATAAGCGAAGCGCCATCGGGCACCACCTTACAGCTGCTCGAGCGACAACAGCTCTTCAATGGTCTGGCGACGACGGATCAGCCGCGCTTTGCCGTTGTCGAACAGCACTTCCGGCAGCAGCGGACGGCTGTTGTAGTTAGAAGACATCGACGCGCCGTAAGCGCCGGTATCATGCAGCACCAGATAATCCCCCGGCGCCACCGCTGGCAGCAGGCGGGTTTCCACTTTCCCCCCCTCCTGCTGGGTAAAGACATCGCCCGATTCGCACAGCGGCCCGGCCACCACGGTTTCAACCTCCGCCGCGGCGCGCAGATCGCGGCCGTCCGCGGCGAGAGCGGTAATATGGTGATAGCTGCCGTACATCGCCGGGCGCATCAAATCATTAAAACCGGCGTCAATCAGCACGAAGTGGCGGCTGCCCATCTCCTTCACGCTGCGAACCTGAGAAACCAGCACGCCGGACTCCGCCACCAGGAAGCGACCCGGTTCGATCTCAAGCGCGACCGGATGGCCCAGATGTTTAGCGATCTGCTCGCGCGCCGCGTTCCACAGGCCGAAGTAGTGATCGGTATCGATCGCCTCTTCGTCGTCGTGATACGGGATCGACAGTCCGCCGCCGGCGGAGATCGCCTGCAGATCCTGCCCGAATTCAACAACCTGACGCACCATCGCGCCGCAGACCTGTTCCAGGTGACCATAGTCGACCCCAGAACCGATATGCATGTGAATCCCCACCAGCTGGAGCTGATAGCGACGCATCACTTCCAGCGCCGCCGTTAAATGGCTGTGCCAGATCCCATGCTTGCTGTTCTCGCCGCCGGTATTGGTTTTTTGGCTGTGGCCGTGGCCGAAGCCCGGGTTAACCCGCAGCCAGACGCGGTGGCCCGGAGAGACTTCGCCCAGCTGGCTCAGCATATCAATTGAGCCGGCGTTGACCGGGATCTGCAGCTCTTTCACCCGCGCCAGGGTTGCATCGTCGATCAGATCGGCGGTAAAGACGATATCGTCCGGATGCTGATGCGGATCGTACCCGGCCGCCAGCGCGCGCTCGATCTCGCCCAGCGACACCGAATCCACCTTCACGCCCTGCTCGCGCATCAGGCGCAGAATGTGGATATTGGAGCAGGCCTTCTGCGCAAAACGCACCACGTCGAACTGGCTCAATTGGGCAATCTGGCGGCGGATAATCTGCGCGTCGTAAACCCAAACCGGGCAGCCGAATTCGGCGGGCAGACGCAGCAGGTTTTCTGCGCTCAGGTCGGTATCGGTAGCGTAAAGCGAGTGTGGCATAAGGAACTCCGGTGCTGTGTGTGCGTTATTTCTGTTTTTTACGATTACGCCACAGCGCGTACGCAATAAAAAATATCGTTTTATTGCCAGTCTATGCAAAAATGATATGGCTTGCGCCACTTAAGGAACCCCCATGCCCGCCGTCAACCTGCGTCATATTGAAATCTTTCATGCGGTGATGACCACCGGCAATCTGACCGAGGCCGCACGCATGCTGCATACCTCGCAGCCCACCGTCAGCCGCGAGCTGGCGCGTTTTGAAAAGGTGCTGGGGTTGACGCTGTTCTCCCGCACGCGCGGGCGCCTGCAGCCCACGGTCCAGGGGTTACGTCTGTTTGAAGAGGTCCAGCGCTCCTGGTACGGTCTGGACAGAATCGTCAGCGCCGCGGAAAGCCTGCGCGAGTTCCGCCAGGGCGAGCTGTCGATAGCCTGTCTGCCGGTCTTTTCGCAATCGCTATTGCCGCTGCTGCTGGCGCCGTTTTTAGCGCGCTATCCGCAGGTGAATATTCAAATTGTGCCGCAAGAGTCGCCGCTACTGGAGGAGTGGTTGTCGGCCCAGCGCCACGACTTAGGGATCACGGAAACGCTGCATACGCCGGCGGGGACTCAAAGGACGGAACTGCTTTCTCTCAATGAAGTTTGCGTACTTCCTCAAAACCATCCGCTATGCGGGAAAAGCCTGTTAACGCCGCAGGATTTTCAGGGAGAAAACTATATCAGCCTGTCGCGAACCGATAGCTACCGCCAGTTACTCGACACGCTCTTCAACGAACATCAGGTCAAACGCCGAATGGTTATTGAAACACACAGCGCAGCCTCTATTTGCGCCATGGTGCGTGCCGGGTTAGGTATTTCTGTTGTTAACCCACTGACCGCGCTGGACTATGCTCATAGCGGAATAGCTATTCGTCCTTTTAGCCTTTCAGTCCCCTTCACCGTTAGCCTGATTCACCCGCAGCATCGTCCGACTTCAGCCCTGGTTGAAGTCTTCAGCCGCCATTTAATCAGTGAAATTCCACATATCGTTTCCTCATTTAATAACTTAATCAACAAATCCTAAAATAACGCCAATAGCATAAATAGCTTAGATGTTATATAGGTATATTAGTTAAATTAAACCGCACAGCGAAATAAGATTTATCGTCACGTCAAATGACACTAAAAGCATTCGCGAAAGTTATTTTAAAAATAGTAAATGTCTATTTAATATTTTCTAAGTCCACTCATCTATTCCTCCTGATATATACTGCAGCCACATTCATAAGGCATCTCAACAGACTCGTTGACGAATAATCATCTTCCGCCGCCTGAATGAAAACCTTTCGTGATGCATGAATGCGTCGATCATTATTATGTTAAGGACTAACAAATGAAAAAGACCCTTCTGGCCTTTATTCTCGCGGCCTGCGCGTCCTCCGCGCTTGCCGCCCCCACGGCCGTATTAAAAGTCAAAGGTGTATTAACCAATGCCGCCTGCTCCCCTGAACTCAGCCAGGGCGGTGTCGTTGACTATGGCACCATTCACACCTCCGAGCTCTCTGACTCCGCCGTTAACCAGCTGGGGCAGAAAACCATCGATCTCACCATCACCTGCGACGCGGCCACCAAAGTCTCCTGGAACCTTGTCGATGACCGCGTGGACAGCCGCGCCGGCATTACCGTCAACAACGGTAACGCCACCGGCGGCGCCGTATCTGACGCCAGCCAGACTTACGGCGTCGGTAAAGCGAAAGATGTCGCTATTGGTAACTATTCCTTGTTCGTCAACGTCGGCAGCGTGGTGGCCGATACCAACAAAGTTGACGCCATCGTGATGGACGGCAACAACAGCGTGTGGACCAAAAGCACCGACGGCTTAACCGCCGGCCTGAACAGCCGCGATTTCACCGTCGCCACTGCCGGCAGCGTCGAGCCGCTGGCCTTTACCAGCGCCACCTTCCCGCTGGTCACCTCGCTGGCGATTCAGGACACCAAAACCCTCGCCATCACCGACGATACCGACCTCAGCGGCCAGCTGACGATCAGCCTGCGCTATCTGTAAGGCTCTCCGGAATCCATGAATTACGTTAAGGAATAACTGATGAAAAAAACGCTGATTGCCGCCGCGCTGGTGCTGTTTACCGGCTCCGCGCTGGCAGAACAGAATGCGGTATTACAGGTTCAGGGGAAGCTGACCGCAGCTTCCTGTACGCCGGAATTAAGCAACGGGGGCGAAGTTGATTATGGCTATATTTACCTGGGCGCGCTTTCTACTACAGAAGTTAACCCGCTGGGCTTTAAAGCTATTGAATTAACCATCAATTGCACAGCGCCGACCAGGGTCGCCTGGACGTCAACTGACAATGAAACTGACAGCCAGCCCTCCCCACCGATAGCCGTCGACATTGGCGGAGGTACAATGGCAACGCCTCCAACCTATCAGAGCTTTGGGGTGGGTAAAACTGATGATGGTGTAGCTATTGGTAACTACGCTATTTTCATGGATCAGAGCCCAACTTACGATGGTAAAGTCGGCAGTATTATTTATCACCATTCTAACTGGGACGCTGACTGGGGCCCGGGGAGATGGGTTGCGGGTCCCTCCTCGCAAAGAAATGACGATTACACATGGGTGTCCGTTGCATCTTCAGGCGCTTTAGAACCTATCGCTTTTAGTCGCGCGGTTTTTAAACTGTCCACTTCACTGTCGATAAAAGACACTGCCTCGTTAAATATTAAGGATGATACCGAGCTGAAAGGGCAGGCGACCATTACTTTGCATTATTTATAATCTTTTATTGCCATCAGGGTGGAATAACGCTATTCCACCCGTTAAAAATCAACGGACACGGAGTGTCTTTTACATTCAGGATGAAAATTATGAATCGGTTAAGTATTTTTTCACGTACGGCTATGTTCCTGGCATTAACGCTTTCTCTTCCTTTAACTGTTAATGCCGCAGGTATGGTTCCGGAAACCAGCTTGCTGGTGATTGACGAAGCCACCCACAGCGGCACGATAAACGTTAAAAACACCGATAATACACCCGCGCTATTATATACGACGGTGGTTAATCTTCCCGACGATAATAACGGGATAAAACTTATTCCAACCCAGCCGGTAGTCCGCCTGGAGCCGGGGCAGACCCAGCAGCTGCGTTTTATTTTGCAAAACGACGCGCCTCTCGACGTGGAACATTACAAACGCGTCACCTTTGAAGGTATTCCACCGAAAAGTGACGATAAGAAAGTTAAAATTGGGATCAATATTCGCCAGGATATCCCAGTATTAATTCGTCCGGCAAAACTTCCCGTGGTCACCGATGCCTGGAAAACCCTTCAATGGTCCGGTTCCGGTACGACGGCAAAAGTCACTAACCCGAGCAAATACGTGGTCAGGCTGGCACAGAACGTGATCTTCCAGCCCTCAGGTATCGCGGGGAATATTAATAAAACCTATATCCTGCCCGGCGAATCGCTGAATATTGCGCTGACCAAAAGCGTTAGCGGCAGTAACAAGGTGAAATTCTTCCCGGCCAGCCGCTATGGTGTTGAAGTACCGAGTTTTGTCGCCGATTTCAATGCAAAGTAGGTTACTGAGTGATGCATAAAAAAAGCCTCCTCAGCTATTTTGTCGCGAGCGCGCTGGCACTTATGTATACCTCCCACGCCAGCGCCCGTGAGGTCACGTTCGATACCGATATCCTGCAATCACGCGGTCTCAGCACCGATCTCAACCGTTACTTTGCCGAAACGCCCCGCTATTTACCGGGCGTGCACTCCGTACAGGTGGTGGTCAATAGCAAAAATCGCGGCACCGCCGCGGTGCGATTTGGGGAAGACGGTACGCTATGCATTGATAATGACTTTCTTGATTTTGCCGGGCTAATGCCCGTACCGCTAAAAGCGGCTGAAGCCTGCCACAATATTCACGATGACTACGCACAGGCCGTGGTGAACGCCCTGCCCGGGCAGAACAGCGTTGAGCTCTATCTGCCGCCGGAAGCGCTTAATGGCCTGAACGGCGAGATTAAAAACTTCCAGCACGGCGGCAGCGCGGGCATGCTCAACTATTCACTGTTTAGCACGCGCAATGAATATCAGGGCAGCGAAAGCAACAGCTATTCGCAGGCCAGCCTCGAAGGCGGGTTTAACGTTGCCGACTGGGCGCTGCGCAGCCGCTACATCATGACCGACGACAACGGCGATAAAAACGCCGAAAGCATTTACACCTACGCCGAGCACGTTTTCGCGGCGCAGAAAATGACCATGCAGGTCGGCGAAATCAACGCCAGCTCTGACGTTCTGAGCGGCATGCCAATAACGGGCGTTCAGCTCACGCCAACCAGCGCTCTGCTGAGCAGCGGCAATGGCGTGAGCGTTTCAGGTATCGCCCGAACCTCCCAGGCGCGCGTCGAAATCCGTCAGAATGGCCGCCTGGTATTTAACACCCTGGTACCTGCCGGCCCCTTCACGCTGGACGATGTGCCGGCGGTACGCAGCAACGTCGACCTTGAAGTCACCATCATTGAATCTGATGGCGCATCCAACCGCTTTATCGTACCGGCCTCCGCCGTGAGGGCGCAGCAGCTGGCCCGTCCCCAGGGGCTTTCCGCGTCTGTGGGTCGGGTACGGAATATTGAAGGTGATTATGATGACCCTTGGGTGTTCAACATTTCCGATGGCTGGCGAATGCTACCCCGCCTGAACGTTTATGCCTCAGGCGCACTGGCTCAGGATTATCAGGCGACCGGCGCGCGGGCAGAAATTCTGCTGACCGATAGCTGGAGTGTCTCCACCAGCCTTGCCGGAAGCCGGGCGCAGTTTGGCGATAACTACAGCGGTCTCAAAACCGAAATACAAAGCGCCCTCTCTTTGAGCGACACGCTGAACTTATCGAATAGCATCGCCCACTACAGCGGCGGCTATCGTGAACTGGCTGACGCGCTCAACGATGATTTCCAGCCTTACGACAATAGCTACTCTACCAACCTGAACTGGTCCTCCGGGTTATTCGGTACCTTCAGCATCGGTTTCAACTATAACCAGACCAGTAGCGACGGTGAAGACTCCCGCTACGTGCTGGCTTCGTGGGGTAAAACATTTAAATATGCCTCGGTGTCAGTCAACTGGCAACGCTCGGTCGGCAATAGCAACGATGCCCAGGACGACGATATGCTTTACGTTAACCTGAGCATTCCGCTCGGCGGCTCTCAGAGCATCAGTTCCTATATGCGCAATCAGGGCAACCGCACCAGCTACGGCGTGCAGAATTCCGGGGCCCTGTCAGCGCGTACCAATTACTACATCTCAGCCGATCGCGACAACGACAGCAACGAGAACAGTTTTAACGGCAACATCAGTAGCAATCTTCACTACACGCAGCTCAGCGTGGGCGGCGGCAGTAACGGTAATAACCAGCGCAACTATAACGCCGCACTGACGGGCGGTATTGCGGTACACAAAAACGGCGTAACCTTTACGCCATACCCCATTCACGACACCTTTGCCATTGCAAAGCTGAGCGAAGACAAAGCCGGGGTGGAAATCAATACGCCGCAGGGCACCGTCTGGACCGATAAGTGGGGCCAGGCAGTGATCCCGGGGCTTAATGAGTGGCGCAATTCACGCATTGAGATTGATGCCAACAAGCTGCCGCAAAGTATGACGCTGGCCAACGGCACCAAGTACCTTGCCGCTGCGCATGCTTCGGTGAGCGAAGTGAACTTTAAGGTGCTAAACAGCCGGCGCGTCATGCTTCGGGTTAAAAAGGCCGATGGAAGCGCGCTGCCAAAAGGGTTGTCCATTGTGGATGAAAAAGGCAACTACATCGTCACCAGCGTCGATGACGGCCACGTTTTCCTTAACGACGTAGAGCAAGTTAGCACCCTGTACGCCATGGACAATGACAACAATCGAATTTGTAAGATTGCCTGGACCTTGAGTGATAAACACGATGAAGAGGCGTTTTACGAAGAGGTCAACGGAGAATGCCGATGAAAAACTGTATCAAATATCTGCTTATCGGCAGCGGGCTGGCGGTGTGCGCATTTGCCCGCGCGGAAGATAACGACTGCCAGATAACCGTTTCTCAGACCGAGATAAACTACTCCCGACTTCGCCGCGAAGATATTGTCACCACGCAGCAAAGCTGGAACAAAATGCCCGAGCGTGAACTGACCATCAGCGCATCATGCCCGGATCAGCGGCAGATGGGGGTTCAGGCGCTGGGCATGGCCGGCGAAAAAGGCCGTTTTCAGTTTGGTCAGAAAGGCGGTATTGCCTTTAAAGTCAGCGAGGTCATGGTTGACGGCAAACCGTACCGCGTCGGTAAAACCGTCGATCAAATTAACCTCACGCCGGAGAGCGGGTCTGCCGCCTCACTGTATATCCACAATAACGATACCGTGGTGGCGGTGGACAACAACGCCGTGCCAACGGGTAAGCAGATAAGCTTTACCGTGACGCTGTTTCCTGTTCTCAGCGAGGCAGCATTTAGCGGAAATAACGATGAAACGCAGCTGGAGTCGGATATCACCTGGCAGCTGCTGACGCGGCAAAAATAGCGCGGGTAGTGTTGGATGACGGCGCTCGCACGTCTTATCGATCCACGACCTTGCACTCACAGGCCGGACAAGCGCTAAGCCACATCCGGCCCCCCCCCATCACGACAGCATAAACTCCACCGCGTCCGCCGCGTGGATCGCGGCCGTATCAAACACCGGCAGCGGGCTGCTCTCTTCCGGCACCAGCAGGCCGATTTCGGTACAGCCGAAAATCACCCCTTCCGCCCCCTGCTCCGCCAGGGCCTCGATGACCTGAAGATAGTAGTCGCGTGAATGCTCGCTAAAGACGCCGAGGCACAGTTCATCAAAAATGATCTGGTTAATCCGCGTGCGATCGTCAGCTTCCGGAATCAGCGTATCAATAGCAAACTGCTGCTGCAGGCGGCCGCGATAAAAATCCTGTTCCATGGTATAGCGCGTGCCTAATAGCGCAACGCGGCGCTGGCCCTTTGCGATAATCGCTCGTCCGGTAGCGTCGGCAATATGCAAAAACGGCACGTCGCAGCGCGTTTCTATCGCCTGCGCGACTTTATGCATGGTGTTGGTACACAGGACGATCCCCTCGGCGCCCGCCTGCTGCAGGCCGGCCGCCGCCTGGGCGAGGATCTCGCCCGCGCGCTGCCAGTCGCCGCTTGACTGGCAGGCTTCAATTTCGTGGAAATCCACGCTGTGCAGCAGCAGGCTGGCGGAGTGCAGGCCGCCGAGGCGCGCTTTAATACCTTCGTTAATCAGCCGGTAGTAAGGAATCGTCGATTCCCAGCTCATGCCGCCTAACAGACCAATCGTTTTCATCATCCCTCCTTGTGTGAGGTTTTCAGTAAAACAAAGTTGTGATCGACTTTCCACTTCTCCCGACGATCGTTTCCTTTTAGAAGATTATGCGATAGATTAAATGAAACATTGTTTCATTTAATTACAGGACCAGAGGATGTTTATTTTTCATAAAGAGACCACCCTTGAAGATCTGGGCAATGGCGTCACCCGCCGCATCCTTGCGCACGATGGCAAGATGATGGCGGTTGAAGTGAACTTCGAAGCGGGCGCTATCGGGCCGATGCATAATCACCCGCACGAGCAGCTCACCTATGTGCTCTCCGGCGAGTTTGAGTTCACCATCGGTGATGAAAAGCACGTAGTCAGCGCCGGCGATACGCTCTATAAGAAGCCGGAAATTATGCACGGCTGCGTCTGCCTTAAGCCGGGCACGCTTCTTGATACCTTTACCCCCGTTCGTCAGGATTTTCTGCAAAAGTAATCTCTCCTGCCCCAGGGCATGCCAGGCATGCCCACCATTTTCTGAACTTTTCCGCTAATAATAATTGTCATAAAGTATGTCGTAGCATAATGATTAGCAGAGCAATTAATCCCGCCTGAATAGCCTCACTGCGCCTGCCGCTCATCCTTTTCTATGACCTGGCCTTCTGCAAAATGCGCGCGCCAGCACCTTTTTGAAACATCGTTTCGACTTTGATCACATTTCCGCGATCAACCGAATGACTCCGTAATAAATAGCAATAAAATAAAATTAAAACGGCGTTTTACAAAATCAGGACGCTGGGTAAGACAAAATCAAAAAACAGATGTTCTCCAGGGACGACAAGCGCGCAAAAACGCTCAACACACGCACCGTTAACAAGGAATGATTCACCGCTGACATACCAGGAACGCATTAACTTTCCGGCGGCACGGGCCGCGGGAAAGGCAGTAACCCCGAATCCGTATTACAAACTCGTAAGCCAGGTAGGTATGTATGAATGAAAACAGAATGCTGGGATTGGCATGGATATCCCCCTATATCATAGGGTTGATAGTCTTTACCGCCTTTCCCTTTGTTTCATCTTTCTTCCTCAGTTTCACTGAGTACGATTTGATGAGTCCACCGGTGTTTAACGGCATCGAAAACTATCGCTACATGCTGACCGAAGATGGCCTCTTCTGGAAATCGATGGGCGTGACGTTTGCGTATGTCTTTTTAACCATCCCGTTAAAGCTGGCTTTCGCGCTGGGGATCGCTTTTGTCCTCAACTTTAAGCTGCGCGGCATCGGTTTTTTCCGTACCGCCTACTATATCCCGTCCATTCTCGGTAGCTCGGTGGCGATCGCCGTTCTGTGGCGCGCGCTGTTTGCTATCGACGGCCTGCTGAACAGCTTTATCGGCGTACTTGGCTTCGACCCGGTCAACTGGCTCGGCGAGCCCTCGCTGGCGCTGATGTCCGTCACCCTGCTGCGCGTCTGGCAGTTCGGTTCGGCGATGGTCATCTTCCTTGCGGCGCTACAGAACGTTCCGCAATCACAATATGAAGCGGCGATGATCGATGGCGCGTCAAAATGGCAGATGTTTATGAAGGTCACGGTGCCGCTAATCACGCCGGTGATTTTCTTCAACTTCATCATGCAGACCACCCAGGCGTTCCAGGAGTTTACCGGCCCGTACGTCATCACCGGCGGCGGCCCTACCTACTCCACCTATCTGTTCTCGCTCTATATCTACGACACCGCCTTTAAGTACTTCGATATGGGCTACGGCGCGGCGCTGGCGTGGGTGCTGTTCCTGGTGGTCGCGGTCTTTGCCGCCATTGCGTTTAAGTCTTCAAAATATTGGGTGTTCTACTCCGCCGATAAGGGAGGCAAAAATGGCTGATATCCAACAAATCTCTGAAGCAAGGGACATCGCCGAACGTGAAGTCGCGCGGACGCTGCGTCGTGAAAAAGTCAGCCGCTCGATTCGCTACGTGATCCTGCTGTTCGTCGGCCTGCTGATGCTCTACCCGCTGGTATGGATGTTCTCGGCGTCGTTCAAACCGAACCACGAGATCTTCACCACCCTGAGCCTGTGGCCAGCCCACGCGACCTGGGATGGCTTTATCAACGGCTGGAAAACCGGCACCGAGTACAACTTCGGCCACTACATGCTGAACACCTTCAAGTATGTGATCCCGAAAGTGCTGCTGACCATTATCTCCTCCACCATCGTGGCCTACGGCTTTGCCCGCTTCGAGATCCCGTGGAAGAAATTCTGGTTCGCCACGCTGATCACCACCATGCTCCTGCCGAGCACCGTACTGCTGATCCCGCAGTACCTGATGTTCCGTGAAATGGGCATGCTGAACAGCTATCTGCCGCTGTACCTGCCGCTGGCCTTCGCCACTCAGGGGTTCTTCGTCTTCATGCTGATTCAGTTCCTGCGCGGCGTTCCGCGCGACATGGAAGAAGCGGCGCAGATTGACGGCTGCAACTCCATTCAGGTGCTGTGGTACGTGGTAGTGCCAATTCTGAAACCGGCGATTATCTCGGTGGCGCTGTTCCAGTTCATGTGGTCCATGAACGACTTTATCGGTCCGCTGATTTACGTCTACAGCGTGGATAAATACCCCATCGCGCTGGCGCTGAAAATGTCCATCGACGTCACGGAAGGCGCTCCGTGGAACGAAATTCTGGCAATGGCGAGCATCTCCATTCTGCCGTCCATCATCGTGTTCTTCCTGGCACAACGCTACTTCGTACAGGGCGTTACCAGCAGCGGAATTAAAGGTTAAGAGGGAAATATCATGGCTGAAGTTATTTTCAACAAACTGGAAAAAGTCTACTCCAACGGCTTCAAGGCGGTACATGGTATCGATCTGAAAATCGCGGACGGCGAGTTTATGGTTATCGTTGGGCCGTCCGGCTGCGCCAAATCCACTACCCTGCGCATGCTGGCCGGTCTGGAAACCATCAGCGGCGGCGAAGTGCGGATCGGCGAGAAAATCGTGAATAACCTCGCGCCAAAAGCGCGCGGTATCGCAATGGTCTTCCAGAACTACGCGCTCTATCCGCATATGACGGTGCGCGAAAACCTTGCCTTCGGCCTGAAGCTGAGCAAGCTGCCGAAAGATCAGATTGAGGCCCAGGTTAACGAAGCGGCGAAAATCCTTGAGCTGGAAGAGCTGCTGGATCGTCTGCCGCGCCAGCTCTCCGGCGGCCAGGCACAGCGCGTGGCGGTTGGCCGCGCGATTGTGAAGAAACCGGATGTGTTCCTGTTCGATGAACCGCTCTCTAACCTTGACGCCAAGCTGCGCGCCTCGATGCGCATCCGTATTTCCGACCTGCATAAGCAGCTGAAGAAATCCGGTAAACCGGCGACCACCGTGTACGTTACCCACGATCAGACCGAGGCGATGACCATGGGCGACCGCATCTGCGTGATGAAGCTGGGCCATATCATGCAGGTGGATACCCCGGACAACCTCTATCACAAGCCGAAAAACATGTTTGTGGCCGGGTTTATCGGCGCGCCGGAGATGAATATTCGTCCCAGCAAGCTGGTTGAGCAAGCGGGTCGCCTGCATCTGACCGTTGGCGACGGGCTGCTGCCGCTAAACGACAGATTGCAGAGTAAGGTCGAGACCCATAAGAACCAGCAGGTGTTCTTTGGCGTCCGCCCGGAGTTCGTCTCCATCTCCGATGAACCGTTTGCTGAAGGCTCCTGCGCCGGTGAAATGGTGCGCGTGGAAAATATGGGCCATGAATTCTTCGTCTACCTGAAGGTTGCCGATTATGAACTGACCGCCCGCGTGCCGTCCGATGAAGCGAAGCCAATGATTGAGAAAGGGCTTCATCGCACGGTGCATTTCAAGTTCGATCTCAACAAGTGTCATATCTTTGACGCCAAAACTGAACAGAACATCTCTCTGTGAACCCTGGAGTATTAAAATGAAAAAAGTGCTTTTAAGCGCCGCAATCTCCGCAACTTTGGGCCTTACCGCGTTACCTTCCATGGCGAAGGATGTCGACCTGCGTATGTCATGGTGGGGCGGCAACGGCCGTCACCAGGTGACCCTGAAGGCGCTGGAAGAGTTTCATAAACAAAACCCGGATATTAATGTTAAAGCGGAATATACCGGCTGGGATGGCCATCTTTCGCGCCTGACCACGCAAATCGCCGGCGGCACGGAGCCGGACGTGATGCAAACTAACTGGAACTGGCTGCCGATCTTCTCGAAAAACGGCGAAGGCTTCTACGATCTGAATAAGATGAAGGACGTAATCGACCTGAGCCAGTTTGATGCCAAAGAGCTGCAAACCACCACGGTGGACGGCAAACTTAACGGTATCCCTATTTCCGTCACCGCGCGCGTGTTCTACTTCAACGACGAGACCTGGAAAAAAGCCGGCGTCGAGTACCCGAAAACCTGGGACGAGCTGATGGCGGCGGGTAAAACCTTTGAGAGCAAGCTGGGTAAACAGTATTACCCGGTGGTGCTGGAGCACCAGGACACCCTGGCGCTGCTCAATTCATATATGATTCAGAAGTACAACCAGCCGGCTATCGACGAAAAAACCAAGAAATTCTCCTACAGCAAAGAGCAGTGGGTCGAATTCTTCCAGATGTATAAAAAGCTTATCGACAGCCACGTCATGCCGGACACCAAGTACTATGCCTCGTTCGGTAAGAGCAATATGTATGAAATGAAGCCGTGGATTCAGGGCGAGTGGGCGGGGACCTATATGTGGAACTCCACCATTAACAAATACTCCGACAACCTGAAGCCGCCGGCGAAGCTGGAGCTGGGCAGCTATCCGATGCTGCCGGGCGCCACCGACGCGGGTCTGTTCTTTAAACCTGCGCAGATGCTCTCCATTGGTAAATCCACCAAAAATCCGGAAGCGGCGGCGAAGGTGATCAACTTCCTGCTGAACAGCAAAGAAGGCGTTGAGACGCTGGGACTTGAGCGCGGCGTGCCGCTGAGCAAAGTCGCGGTGCAATACCTGACCGAAAACGGCGCGATCAAAGAGGACGATCCGGCGGTATCAGGCCTGCGTCTGGCGCAGTCCCTGCCGGCCAAACTCTCGGTGTCGCCATACTTTGATGACCCGCAGATCGTCGCCCAGTTCGGCACCTCTCTGCAGTACATTGACTACGGGCAGAAAACCGTAGAAGAGACGGCAATTGACTTCCAGCGTCAGTCTGACCGCATTCTGCGCCGCGCGATGCGCTAACAACCCGTTATCGGTCCCTACCCCGCAGCTCCGGCTGCGGGGTATTTTTTTAGCAAGGAGTGAATGAATCATGAAAGGCAAAATCATCCCGCTGAGCTTTCTGCATACGCAGGACAGCGAAACCGCTCACCAGGTGATCCGGATGACGCCACCGCATGTTATCTGCCACCGCAACTACTTCTATCAAAAATGCTTTACCCGGGACGGCAGCAAGCTGATTTTCGGCGGCGCGTTTGAAGGCCACTGGAACTACTATTTACTCGATATCGCCAGGCAGCAGGCCACCCAGCTCACCGACGGGCCGGGCGATAACACCTTTGGCGGTTTCCTTTCCGCCGACGACCGGTCGCTGTGGTACGTGAAAAACAACCAGCAGCTGCGCCGTGTGGATCTGGCCTCGCTGGAGGAGCAGGTGGTATATCCGGTGGATGACCAATGGGTGGCCTACGGGACCTGGGTCGCCAATAGCGATTGCAGCCAGATGGTGGGTATCGAAATCAAAAAAAGCGACTGGCAGCCGCTGACCGACTGGGGCAAGTTCCGCGCATTCTACTTCACCGAGCCGGAGTGCCGGCTGATTAATATCGACCTGCGCAGCGGCGAGCAGCGCGTGGTATTGCAGGAAAAACGCTGGCTCGGCCACCCGATTTACCGCCCGTTTGATGACGGCACCATCGCCTTCTGCCACGAAGGCCCGCGCGATGCTATCGATGCCCGAATGTGGCTTATCAACGCTGACGGCAGCCATATGCGCAAGGTTCGCCAGCACCGGTCGGGAGAGAGCTTTACCCACGAATTCTGGGTGCCGGATGGATCCGCGCTTTACTATGTCGCGCATCAGGAAAACGATCCGCATCGCTATCTATACCGCGCCGACCCGGCCACGCTGGAAAATCGCCAGCTGATGGCCATTCCTCCCTGCTCACATCTGATGAGCAATCACGATGGCACCCTGGTGGTCGGCGACGGCGCGCCGCACAGCACCGGCGATATACAGCTTAACGATCCGTTTATCTGGGTGTTTGATATTGCCGCCGATAAGCAGACTGCGGTGTGCCGCCACGACTCAACCTGGAAAGTGATTGAAGGCGAGCGCCAGGCGACGCATCCACATCCGTCATTTTCACCGGATAACCGCTGGGTGCTGTTTACCTCCGATAAAGAGGGTATGCCGGCGCTGTATCTGGCGGAGGTGTAGTGATTCGGCAACGTCCCGGCTCGCGCGGTGCTTAGCCGGGCTACCGCCCTCTGCGGGCCGGTAGATCCAGTAGCCCGGGTAAGGCGTTTACGCCGCGACCCGGGAAGACCGTCAGAAGAAATATTTAAACCGCACCCGCGCACCGTAGCGTTCATCGGTGTTGCCGCTTTTCATCGCCGATGAATCGAGCCATGACGCATAGGCCCCGAGATAAATATTAAAGTTCGGCATATCCATAATATTCGGCAGATGCCATGAGGTATGAATGGTGTGAATGTCGTAGCGCCCCGGCGCCAGAATCGCGCAGTCGCTATCACACTCCGCGTTGACGCCGGACATATTAAACTGGTCGATTTTGTTATGCGCATAGATATAGCCCAGCTCCACGCGATGCCATAACGCATTGATACCGGCGCTGAAATCCTTTTCATCCGCCGCGTCCAGATACGCGGTGCTTAAGTTCACCACCGCCCCGTCCTCGGCATCGGTTTTCAGCGTGTTCCAGCTCATCGTCATGCCGTAGCCGGTGCGGCTGGACTGATCGACCCAACGTCCATTCTGATTCTCATAACCGTAAGCATTATTAACGAGGTTACTCTCCATCGCTGCCGCCACCGACCAGGCGCCGGATTGCCAGGCCGCGACCGGACGCACGTAAACCACATTTTTACGGTTATCCAGCGCGTTGCCGTGATAATTCTGGTCCACGAACAGCGAGCTGCCGTCCTCCACCAGCGTATTCACCTCAAAATACCAGTTATCGAGATTTTTACTCAGCAGGAAGTTGCCGCCGCTGCTGCTGCGTCCGCGCCCCTCTTTCATCATATAAATATAGCCGTAGCCGTCGCTATACAGATCGTTCGCCGTGTTGCCGGAATATTCAACAAACGTATCCTGATTTAGCGGGAACATATCGTAGGCTTCGAAGCGACCGATTTTAATTTTCCAGTCATCCTGCTGACCAAAGAAAAAGGCCGCATCATCAAGATTCATTTTACCGTTCATATCCGCCAGCGGCTGCACGCTGAATCCGGCATATTTACCGTTAGCCCCTTTGCGTAATCCATCAAAGCCCAGAAGAATACGGCCGTTAATATCCCAGCGCTCTTTATCTCCCGGCGCCCAGTTTTTATTGGCGCTGGTTTTCACCGACGTCAGGCTACCGGTGCGGCTGGCGCCGTCCATATTAAACTCAACATCGCCATAGAATTTTAATTCACCATAATCATTAAGTTGTAAAGCGGGTTTAGCCGGTGCGGCGCTGGCCACCGTCGTCGCTGGCGCCTCCTGTTTTTTTAGCGCGCGGATTTCCGCCTCCGCGCTGGCCGCCCGCTGCTCTGTCGCCTTTAGCCGTTGTTCCATTTGCGCCAGCCGCTCCTCAAGGGATAACGGCGCCTGAGCATTAGCCAGAGGGGTAAATAAAGACGTCAGAACACACCCGACCCAGATTTTATTCATCGGAATAACCCTTTATTATTTAGTTAAATAGTATTTTTTATTTATGGGTAAAGCTCGACGACAGTGACAATAATAACCCGCCCATCGTCGAAGACGGGTTATTAACAACTATTCAGTAAAACTTATTCCAGCTGCCAGGCGCCGGCTTCGGTTAAATAAGCCGAACCGTTCCAGGCAAATAAAGACAATTCGCGACGATCGGCATCCGGATATATACGACTGCTAAGACAGGCCTCGCCATCATTAACAAACACTTCGACGGAAGAGCTATCGAAGAATATCCTTAGCTTCAGATCGGCGCCTTCGTTCAACGGGACGCTGCGGGTGCCGCACAGGCCATACTGCGGATAGTGCCGCTCGAGCACCAGGCGCTGCATCTGCGCATCCACGTAAACGCGCAGACCTTCGCCGAAGCTCAGGCCATACTGCTCGGCGCTGCTGTTCAGGCCATCCCAGTGCAGGATCACCTCCATCGCTTCGCAGTTCTCCACCATCGTGGTCTGCTGGTTTTTCAGGGTCGTCACCGGCCACGGGAAGCTGGCGCCGCGCATGCTCTCGACCTCTTTCGCCGGACGCATCTGCAGTCGATTATCCGCGCTCAGGCTCAGTTCACGCGGCAGCGACAGCATGCCTGCCCAGCCATCCTGCTGCTCCGGCAGCGGCGACTCCCACATATCCAGCCAGCCGATGACAATGCGGCGGCCGTCGGGAGTGAGGAAGCTTTGCGGGGCATAAAAGTCGTGGCCGTGATCCATTTCCACAAACTCGCCCTCACGCACAAACGCCTGCCCCGGCCGCCATTCACCGAGCAGATAGCCGCTCTGGAACAGGTTGCGGTTTTGATAGCCTTTAGCCGCCAGCCCCTGCGGGGAGAACATCAGAATATGCTTGCCGTTGAGGGCGAAGAAATCCGGGCATTCCCACATGTAGCCCATCTCTTTTTCCGCCTCGTCAAGGACGCCGGCGTCCTGCCACTGGCGCAGATCGGCTGAACGATACAGCCGCACCTGGCCGGTGTCGCCATCGCGAGCGCCGACGATCATGTACCAGCTGTCCTCTTCTCGCCACACTTTCGGGTCGCGGAAATGGTGCATGCCCGGCGGGGTGTCGACCACGATCCCCTGGCGCTCGAAGTGAATCCCGTCGCGGCTGGTGGCCAGACATTGCACCTGATAAAGGTTGGCTTCATCGCTGGGATCGCCATGAAATTTATGCCCGGTATAAATCAATGCCAGCGTATCGCCATCCACCACCGCGGAGCCGGAGAAGCAGCCGTCTTTATCCTCGGGGCCTTCCGGGGCCAGCGCCACCGGCAGATGTTCCCAGTGCACCAGATCTTTACTGCGCGCGTGACCCCAGTGCATCGGCCCCCATTTGGTGGAGTACGGATGGTGCTGGTAAAACGCGTGGTACCAGCCGTCAAACCAGACCAGGCCATTGGGATCGTTGATCCAGCCCGCGCGGGCGGCCAGGTGATAGCGCGGATACCAGCGCAGGTTCAGCTGTTCATGTTTAGCCTGCAGTTCTTGCTCAGCCCGGGAAATTGAATACGTCATATTCATTACTCTTTTGATTCAGATAGCGGAAGTTTGCGGCATTAGCGGGTCCGAAGAGGACTTACTGGAGCGCAACAAGAAGATGGAGATAAAGGTGGTGCAGAACACCAGCAGTCCCATAATCAGATAGGACTGGGCGAAGCCGTATTTCTCATAGCTATAGCCAGCAAGCGGCGACAGAACCGTCGCGATAACCGAGCTGGTGCAGGCAAAGCCGACCAGATACAGCGTGGATGAAAGACGCTTGTCGAAGTTTAAGCTGTTGTATTTAAAGATAGATACCAGCAATACCGGCAGCTCGACGGCGTGGAGCAGCTTGGTGATGGAGATCAGCAGCGGCCCCTCCACCAGCCCGGAAGCCACCATACGCATGGCCATCACCATTCCGGCGAAGATCAGGCCGTTTTTCGCGCCGACGCGGTTAACCAGCCACGGCGCGCAGAACATACCGGCGGCTTCCAGGAACACCTGGAACGAGTTCAGGTAGCCGTACATCGCGTTGCCTTCCTGCAGGGTCGGGAACTGGGAAGAGAAGTAGACCGGGAACTGCTGGTCATAAACGCCGTAGATGCAGGTGCCGATGACGAAGAAGACCAGCGCCCAAAAGCGCGGCAGGGTCAGCAGACGCAGGGCGTCTTCCAGCGTGACTTTACCGCCGGATACCGCCTCCTGCATGGCATGCGGCGCGGAAGAGACCCGCAGTCGCGCCAGTAGGAAAAAAAAGACCAGTCCGGAGCAGCTGGCCACCGCGAAGTTTAAGTGCGGGTTAATGTTGAACAACAAACCGGCGAAGAAGGTCGCCACCGCCCAGCCCAGCGAGCCCCACATCCGCGCCTTGCCGAATTCAAACTGGCTCTGGCGCGCGACGCGCTCGGTGTAGGATTCCAGCACGCCGATACCGCCGTTGAAGGTCAGTCCGATATAAATCCCGCCGAAGATGCTGCCGAGTAAGACGTTAATTTTGAGGAGGTAGCCAAACGCCATATAGGCCGGGCCGGAGAGGATCAGCAGTACGGTGATGTACCAGAGCAAATTTTTACGCAGGCCGAGTTTGTCCTGAATAAAGCCGTAGCACACCTGCGCGAAAAGCGCGGAGACGGAAAGCACCGAGAAGATAATTCCCGTATCCCCCGGCTTAAGTCCCACTTCCTGATGTAGCCAGATAGAGAGCAGCGAACCTGAAGAGGACCAGGTCACGAAAAAGAAAAAGAGTAACGCACTGAGTAACGGATAGCTGTGAGAGTGATGCGCTTTCATCATGACATTCTCATGTTGGAGTAATGCTATTATGGTAACGTTAACAAAAAGCGAAACTCACTTCGTTTTGTTGAGATTCATGATGTTAATCACAAAAGTTAACGTTAACATAAAAGGGATGAGATCTCGATCAAATATTCATCTTCTTCGCTCGCGCTACGTGTACGATAGAATATTGTATGATCCTTTTACATCAGTAACTTAGTTGACCCCGCTGCTGGCGGCAAGGGTGGAGCACTTAATATGGCATCTCTGAAGGATGTAGCAAAGCTGGCGAATGTCTCGCTAATGACGGTCTCCCGGGCGCTTAATAGCCCGGAAAGGCTCAAGCCGGAGACCCTGGCTCGGGTCCAGGCGGCTATCGAAGAGACCAACTACGTCCCCGACCTGTCGGCGAAGAAAATCCGCGGCGCTCACGCGACGCCAAACACCATCGGAGTACTGGCGCTGGATACCGTCACCACGCCGTTCTCGGTGGAGATTACGCTCTCCATCGAAGAGACCGCGCGGGCGCACGGCTGGAACAGCTTCGTGGTCAACATGTTCTCTGACGATAGCCCGGACGCTATCGTCGACCTGCTGCTCTCCCATCGTCCGGACGGCATTATCTATACCACGATGGGTCTGCGTCAGGTGCCGCTACCGGCCAAGCTGTTAACCCTCCCCTGCGTGCTGGCCAACTGCGAAAGCCTGCACGACCCGGTGGCCAGCTATATCCCGGACGACGAACAGGGTCAGTATACGGCGGTACAGGCTCTGCTGGCCGCGGGCTATCGCCGGCCGCTGTGCCTGCATCTGCCGGCGAATCATCTGGCGACCGTCCGCCGTCGTCAGGGGCTGGAACGCGCCTGCCGGGAAGCGGGTGTTGACCCGGATACGCTCGCTCACTGCTATATGGCCTACGGCGATGAGCACTATCGCGATATTCCCGCAGTCGTGCTGGCCCATATTCAGCAGCGCAAGCCGCAGTTCGACTCGGTGATTTGCGGCAACGACCGCATCGCGTTTATGGTCTATCAGACGCTGCTGGCGCGCGGGCTGCGCATTCCGCAGGATGTGGCGGTGGTGGGTTATGACAATATGGTGGGGATTGGCGATCTGTTTTTCCCGTCGCTCTCAACGGTGCAGCTACCGCACTATGATATCGGGCGCCTGAGCGCCCAGCACATTATTAACGGCGACAGCCATCGGGAGACGGTAAAAGTAGCCAGCCCGTGGCTGCCGCGCGAGTCGTTATAATTAATTGCCGATATTGCGCAGCTTCTCGCCGGACATCAGCCTGCGTTCAATATGCTCCAGGGTGACGTTTTTGGTTTCCGGGATCAGCCAGAACGTCACGCCGATAAAGGCGACGTTCAGCGCGGTGTAAAGCCAGAAGGTTCCTGCAGCGCCGATCGCGTCCAGCAGCGTCAGGAAGGTCGCGCCGATAATCATGTTCGACACCCAGTTGGTGGTGGTTGAGCAGGTGATGCCGAAATCGCGGCACTTCAGCGGCTGAATTTCCGAACACAGGATCCACACCACCGGCGCGGCGCTCATCGCATAGCCGGCGATACACATCATGGTCATCCCCACCGACAGCCAGGAGAGACCGCTGGAGGCGGTGCCGTTATCAAACTGCATCAGACAGTAGCCCAGCACCAGCGTGCCGATGGCCATCACGCTAAAACCGATTTTCAGCGCCGGCTTACGTCCGGCCTTATCGACGGTAAAGACGGCGATAAAGGTGGCGAACATAAAGGTCAGGCCAACCACCAGGGTCGCGACCATCTGCTGTTCGGTGGTGGTGAAGCCCGCCATTTTAAAGATGCGCGGCGCGTAGTACATGATGATATTCATACCGGTAAACTGCTGCATCGCCTGCAACAGCATGCCGAGGAATACCGCCCGCCGCACGTTGCGGTTGACCTTAAACAGCGCCCAGCCGCCCTGCTTCAGCTTCAGGCTTTCGCGGATCTCGTTGAGCTCGTCACGGGCTTTTTCTGACGTGTCGCGCAGCATCCGCAGCACCTCTTCCGCTTCCACGTGACGCCCTTTTTCCGCCAGCCAGCGCGGGCTGTTCGGCAGGAAGATCACCAGAATAATCAGCACCACCGCCGGCAGCGCCAGTACGCCAAGCATCGCCCGCCAGTTGCCGCTGTAGCTGAACGCGGTGTCGGAGAGAAACGCCATCACGATACCCAGCGTCACCATCAGCTGATACATGCTGATCATCTTGCCGCGCACGTTTTCGCTCGCCATTTCCGACAGGTACAGCGGCGCGGTATAAGAGGCGATCCCCACGGCGACCCCGAGAACGATCCTTGCCACCAGCAGCATTTCGACGCTGGTCGCAAACGCGGAGCCCACGGAGCCGGCAACGAACAGCACCGCGCCCACCATCAGGCTGTATTTGCGCCCGAGGCGGAAAGAGAGCCAGCCGTTAAATAACGCGCCGATGGCGGCTCCCAGCATCATGCTGCTCACCACCCACTCCTGCAGGCGGCTGGATAAAACAAAATGGTCGGTAATAAAGGGCAGCGCCCCGGCAATCACCCCGATATCGAGGCCAAACAGCAACCCTGCCACCGCGGCGGCAATGGAGACAAACTGATTCATGCGCCGGGTATCGCGCTGCGTACGCGGCATGGTTGTAGAGTCGTGACTGAGAGTGGTCATTTTTTTCCTGCCAGACGAAGTAAGACATACGATGAAACTACGGGATCGGCGGCGTAAGGTGTCAGGCAGGACACGCCAAAGATATGGATTAAGTTGCTACAGGCAATGGTTTTGTGATGGACATTCAACTTTCAGAAGAGCAGAAAATAAGCATTTCATCTTCAACAACCCCTGTTACATATAGATACTTACCTCAAAAACAAATAAACCATATGGACTATTTCAGTTTCATCATATGGACAATTGTTATTCAGACATAAAAAAACCCTGCCGAAGCAGGGTTCTATTTTGCGCTGATAACGCGGCAAATATTAGCGCGCCAGCCAGCCGCCATCCACCGCGACGGTGTAGCCATTGATGTAGTCAGAAGCGCTGGAGGCCAGGAAGACCACCGGCCCCATCAGGTCGCTCGGCAGACCCCAGCGTCCCGCCGGGATACGGTCGAGGATCTCGCTGCTGCGCTGTTCGTCGGCGCGCAGCTGCTGGGTATTGTTGGTCGCCATATAGCCCGGCGCCAGCGCGTTGACGTTGATGCCGTGCTTCGCCCACTCGTTCGCCAGCAGACGAGTCACGCCCATCACCGCGCTTTTTGACGCCGTGTAGGAAGGTACGCGGATCCCGCCCTGAAAAGAGAGCATCGAGGCAATATTGATAATCTTGCCGCCGGTACCCTGGGCAATAAAGTGCTTCGCCGCCGCCTGAGACATAAAGAACACGCTCTTAATGTTCAGGTTCATCACGTCGTCCCAGTTTTTCTCGCTGAATTCGATCGCGTCTTCGCGACGGATCAGGCCGGCGTTGTTAACCAGGATGTCGATATGGCCGAACTCCGCCACCGCGCGCTCCAGCAGCTGCGGGATACCGTCAATCTGGCGCAGATCGGCGGTCAGGCTGAGAAAACGACGGCCCAGCGCCGTGACGCGCTCAATAGTTTCCGTCGGTTCAACAATATTGATACCCACGATATCGCAACCGGCTTCCGCCAGGCCCACCGCCATGCCCTGGCCCAGACCCGTATCACAACCGCTCACCACGGCTACTTTGCCCTGCAGGGAGAATGCGTCGAGAATCATACTTGGTTCCTTAATCTTTCAGAGCCTGTGTAGGTACAGGCAAGGTTCTGATAGTCCAGCCTGCGGCTTGTGCAGACCCTTATGGTTTGAAGAACTCGCAGGGATTGCCCCTTCTAAAAATAAAACAGAGTTCCGTTTTACAGTGAGGACATCTTAGCCCTGGCTAAATTCATTTTCAATTATTATTAAAACATCGTTTCAATTTTAAGGCTGTTAAATGTTAAAAATGCAAAACAGATCACGAAGCGGTGATTGATAAACCGTGAAATTCCTATTTAATTCAATAAAATACAATGAGTTATTCAAACTTTAAAAAAAGACGGCGGATCGAAAAAAAACGGCAGGAAAACAAAGAGCGCGGGGATGCCGGCCGAACTGTCAGCAAAAAAGCGCGATCTATAGCAAGAAGTTGTTGCGAATTGCGTCCGTCATCACAAATAATGAAACGATGTTTTGATAAATTAACACCCATCTTTTAAATCTACTTCCACTGGCCGGTCAACGCAGGCAGGCGACATCTCAGGAAGGAAAAGGAGTACATCATGGCTAAAGGCATGCGGGTTAAACTGAATTATGACGTCAGCCGCGATCCGGACACCGGCGCGGAGATCACCCGCTTAACCCCACCGGAAGTGACCTGTCATCGTAACTATTTCTATCAGAAGTGTTTTTTTAACGATGGCAGCCACCTGCTGTTTGCCGGCGAATTCGACGGCAACTGGAACTACTATCTGCTGGACCTCGCAAAGGCCGAGGCGGTACAGCTAACGGAAGGCGCCGGTGATAACACGTTTGGTGGTTTCCTTTCTCCGGATGATAAATCCCTTTATTACGTGAAGAACGACCGTACGCTGCTGGAGGTTAACCTCACCACGCTGCAAGAGCGTGAAGTGTATCGCGTCGCCGATGACTGGGTGGGCTACGGTACCTGGGTGGCCAACAGCGATTGCACCAAACTGGTTGGCATCGAGATTGCCAAAAACGACTGGACGCCGCTCAACGACTGGCAGATTTTCCACGATTTCTTCCACAAAGGCCCCCACTGCCGCCTGCTGCGCGTCGACCTGCAAACCGGCGAAAGCAGCGTGATCCACGAAGAGAGGAAATGGCTGGGCCATCCGATTTATCGTCCGTTCGATGATCATACCGTCGCCTTCTGCCATGAAGGGCCGCACGACCTGGTCGATGCGCGGATGTGGATGGTAAATGAAGACGGTAGCAACGTGCGTAAAGTCAAAGCGCATGCGGAAGGCGAAAGCTGCACCCACGAATTCTGGGTACCGAACGGCTCCGCGCTGGTGTACGTCTCTTATCTGAAAGGCCAGCAGGGCCGGACGATCTACAGCTTCAACCCGGATACCGGCGTTAATGAAGCGGTGATGCAGATGCCGGCCTGTTCGCATCTGATGAGTAACTTTGACGGCACGATGCTGGTTGGCGATGGTTCCGGTACCCCGGTGGACGTCAAAGACACCAGCGGCTACACCATTGATAACGACCCGTATCTGTACGCTTTCGATGTCGCGAAGCAGGCCTATTTTCGCGTTGCGCGTCACGATACCTCCTGGGCAACCGTGGCCAATAGTCGCCAGGTTACCCACCCGCACCCGTCCTTTACGCAGGACGATAGCGCCATTTTGTTCAGCTCCGATAAAGACGGCAAACCTGCCGTGTATATCGCGAAGCTGCCGCCCCAGCCTGAGATGCTGAAGGCATAGCGTTAGCCACTGTTTGAGTTAGTGTTTCTGTAACTGGCCTTGCCCTCCTTTCGGAGGGCTTTTTTATGCCCGGCGTTTTCCCCGGATCGCGCTGCGCTTATCCGGGCTACATTCCGTGCCGATGGGGCGCACTGCGCCGTTCCGGGAAGAGGGATTAATACCAACGGAAAACCCCGGCTGACCGCTCCGGGGTAAACGATGAGGACATTTTTTAAGTTAGAACGAGTAGGCAACACCTACGCGGAAACGGGTCTGGCGGTCGCTGCGATCGTTGACGCCAACGTTGCCGAGCTCGCCGTACGGCGCCCAGTTTTTATCCAGCTTGTAGGCAACCTTGAGGTTGTACTCCTGCGAGTACGGTTTGTTGTCGTTGCGCTTAACCCCTTCGGTGCTGCGCGCATAAACGTAGTTCAGCTCCGTACGCCAGTCGCCGAAGACGTAACCGGCCCACGCATCGCCGCGGTTAACTTTGTCATCATCTTTCCCTGCATTCGCCGGGTAGCGGGTATAGTCGTAACGATAGCGGGCGGCGACGTAGAAGCCATTATCGAAGCTGTACTGCACGCGCAGGTTTGGCTTGTAGATCGAGCGGCTATCGTTACTTTCAATATTGAACCCCGGCGTGACCGAGAAGTTTTTATTCGCCTTCCACTGCCAGGTAATGCTCTCTTCATGACCATTACCGACGAAATCTGAATAAGGCTGGCTGGTGTTATCGCCGCCCGACTTCCACTTCGCCTCAACGGAGAAGCCAAAGCCGTTAGCGAAACGATGGGAGACGGAGACGCGGTCGGCGTTGCTCTTATCCGATTTGCCGCCGTCAATGAATTCGTGACGTAAATCTACCGTGACGGCTGAAGCCGCGAAAGACATGCCACAGAGTGCAGCAAGGGCCAGAGATCTTGCGAACATAAATTACCCCTCATAATTAAAATATCGTTTCGTTTTTATAAAACCGTATTTTATTTTTTAGGCAATAATGTTTTAGTGATCGCGATCGTAAATATTTGTTTCAAAAAAGGTGGCACAGAAAGACGTGACAACGCTCAACAAAATAGCGCGTCAGAAAGGAATTTTTGGCAGGGTAACGCCTGGCGGGAAGCAAAAAAAAGCCTCCACAGGGAGGCTCAGTTAACGCATATATCAGAAAGGGCTTATTCGCGTTCAACCGCCAGCGCCACGCCCTGGCCGCCGCCGATGCATAGCGTGGCCAGCCCTTTGCGGGCATCGCGTTTAATCATCTCGTGCACCAGGGAAACCAGAATGCGGCAGCCGGAAGCGCCAATCGGGTGGCCCAGCGCAATGGCGCCGCCGTTCACGTTCACCCGCCGCTCGTCCCATTCCAGTACCCTGCCCACCGAAATGGCCTGAGCGGCAAAGGCTTCGTTGGCTTCGATAAGGTCGACTTCATCCAGCTTCCAGCCCGCGCGTTCAAGGCAGCGACGGGTGGCATGGACCGGCGCGATCCCCATCAGCGCCGGATCGACGCCCACGCTGGCAAAAGCGCGGATCCGCGCCAGAATCGGCAGCCCCAGCTCCTCGGCTTTAGCTTCGCTCATCATCATCACCGCCGCCGCGCCATCGTTAATGCTTGAGGCATTGCCGGCGGTGACCGAGCCCTGCTGGTCAAAGGTCGGCAGCAGGCTGGCCAGCGCTTCTGCGCTGGGGTCGACGCGCGGCTGCTCATCGGTATCCACCAGGCGCGGAGTACCGTTGAGTTCGCTGGTCACCGGCACGATTTCATCGCGAAAGCGTCCGGAATCAATCGCCCGCCGCGCTTTGTGCTGCGAGCTAAGCGCCCACGCATCCTGCAGTTCACGGCTGATGCCATACTCGCGCGCCAGGTTCTCCGCCGTCACGCCCATATGGTAGTCGTTAAACGCATCCCACAGGCCATCGTGGACAAGGCTGTCGATAAGCTGGCTATTGCCCAACTGGGCGCCGGTACGGCTGTCGGTCAGCACGTGAGGGGCGCGGCTCATATTCTCCTGCCCGCCGGCGATCACTACGTCCGCTTCGCCGCACTGAATCGCCTGGGTCGCCAGGTGCAGCGCCTTCAGTCCGGAACCGCAGACGTCGTTGATGGTAATAGCAGAAACGGTATTAGGCAGCCCGCCGCGGATCGCCGACTGACGCGCCGGATTCTGTCCGGTTCCTGCCGTCAGCACCTGGCCGAGGATCACCTCATCAATACTTTGCGGATCGACGCCGCTGCGCTCAACAAGCGCCTTCACCACCACGCTGCCCAGCTCCACCGCCGAATGACGCGACAGCGCGCCCTGAAAACAGCCGATTGGCGTTCGCAACGCGCCGACGATTACGACATCTTTCATCCTCTACCTCTGCTCCGCCTCTGCGCAAAGAAACAGCATCATAGTAGTGAATTGTTATCAAAAATTTTCGCAATTGTTTAAAAAAAGTGAGGGGAATCACAAAGATCGTCGGCGATGGCAAAAATGGCCCCTATTCGCGCCCGTGCCCCTGCAGATGCTGACGCAGCCAGCTTCCCGCTTCTCCCGGCGGCGCCTTTTTATTCCACAGCAAATCGGTGGAGATCATCCGCGGCCAGCCGGCAATATCCAGCGCCACCAGGCTTCCGCTCCCGGCGAACTCCTCCACCAGCGCGCTGGGCAAAATACACCATCCCAACCCCTGCGCCGCCATGCTGAACAGCAGCAGATAGTTAGGCGCCGACCATACCAGACCGCGCGCCGGTTCCGCCGTATTTTCCAGATAGGTGCTCAGGCGCAGCTCGCGCCAGCTGAACAGCTCATCGCGGGTGACGCTGCCCTGGGCCGCCAGCGGGTGCCGGGGCGCCACGAAGATAGCCATTTCGGTTTGCATCGGCAGCCGGATACTGCCTATCTCTGTCGGGTAGCTGTCCCTGGCCTCAATCAGCCCCACCTGCGCCCGCTCCTTTTGCAGCAGATCGATAACGTCGTCGTCTTCGCCAATCAGACACTCAAATTCGGTGTGCGGAAAACGACGATCGAACTGCGCCAGCAGATCTTCCAGCACATCGGGATGCAGCGTATCGGAGAGCACAAAGGTCAGACGCGCTTCGGTGTTGCCAGACAGCGAAATGGCCAGCTCATCCAGCCTGTCGCTGGCCGCCAGAATCGCCTTCACGTAGCTCAACACCTGTTCGCCCTGCGGCGTGAGCGTCGGCTGTCTGGAGGTGCGATCGAACAACGTCACGCCAAGATCGGCTTCCAGGTTGGCGATTGCGGTGCTGATGGTGGACTGGCTTTTGCGCAGCCGCCGCGCCGCGGCTGAGAATGAACCGCAGGCCACGGATTCGACAAACGCGGTTAAAGCTTCGGGAGAATAGCGCATGAACTATCTACTTTATCGATGGATACTATCTTTTGTTTATCACATTTATCCATAAAATGCCGGGTAATTTCATATAAAGACCGGAGGCAACAAGCCATGCAACAAGTCAACGCCCAGCGCAAAACGCTGACGGAACGGGTAATCCACGCGATAAGCTTTGAAGGTCTGGCGACGCTGATCCTCGCCCCAACCGCCGCATGGCTCATGCAGCGTTCGGTCGTTGAAATGGGCGGGCTCAGTATCCTGCTCGCGACGCTGGCGATGGTCTGGAACATTATCTATAACGCCCTCTTCGACCGGCTGTGGCCGGTAACCCGGGTCGTCCGTACCCTGCGGGTCCGCGCGCTGCACGCGATCGGCTTCGAGTCAGGCTTTATTATTATCGGCGTCACGATGGTCGCGCTGGTGCTGGGCGTTTCGCTGATGCAGGCGTTTATGCTGGAAATCGGCTTTATGCTGTTCTTCCTGCCCTACACCATGGCCTTTAACTGGGTCTGGGATATGCTGCGCGAGCGGGTCATCAAGGTTCGCCAGCAGCGGATCGCCGCCCGCCAGTAATCTTTAGCAAAGCGCCCGGCCGGTAACGGGCGCTCCGCCGCTTCATTTCTTCGCCAGAAACTATCGCCACAGCCCACGCATAAATGTGCTAAATTGCACTCCTTTTTGTTCGTTTTCTGGTTGATAAAGTCGCATAATGTCTAAAATTTGGTCTAAAGAAGAAACTCTCTGGAGTTTCGCCTTATATGGCACTGCTGTAGGCGCTGGCACGTTATTCTTGCCGATCCAACTGGGATCCGCGGGCGCTATCGTTCTGTTCATCACCGCGCTGGTCGCCTGGCCGTTAACCTACTGGCCGCATAAAGCGCTGAGCCAGTTTATTCTCTCCGCCAACATCGCCCCGGGCGCAGGGATCACCGGCGCCGTTAATCACTATTACGGTAAAAAGATCGGTAGCCTGATTACCGGCCTCTATTTCCTCGCCTTTTTCGTGGTGGTGCTGATCTACGCCGTCGCCATTACTAACTCGCTCGCGGAGCAGCTCTCCAGACATGTGCCCATCACTTCTCAGGTCAGGGCGCTGCTCAGCCTGGGCGTGGTGCTGGTGCTGAATCTGATCTTTTTAATGGGCCGCCACGTCACGATTAAAGTCATGGGCTTTTTAGTCTTCCCGCTGATCGCCTGTTTCCTGTTCCTCTCCATCTATTTAATGGGGAGCTGGCAGCCGGCTTATCTGACCAGCCAGATGCAGCTGACCCCGCACACGTTCCACCAAATCTGGATCTCGATTCCCGTGATGGTTTTCGCTTTTAGCCATACGCCGATCATATCGACTTTTGCTATCGATCAGCAGGAGAAATACGGCGAGCAGGCCATGGGTAAATGCAAAAAAATCATGAAGGTGGCCTACACCCTCATCTGCGCCAGCGTGCTGTTTTTCGTCTTCAGCTGCCTGCTGTCGATACCGGCGGGCTATATTGAAACCGCCCGCCATCAAGGGGTCACTATTCTTTCCGCCCTGTCGATGATGCCGGGGTCGCCGGCGTGGCTGGCGATCACCGGGATTATTGTGGCGGTGGTGGCGATGTCGAAATCGTTCCTTGGCACCTATTTTGGCGTGATTGAAGGGGCCAGTGAAATCGTCAAAACGTCCCTCGCCCAGGCGGGGATTCGTAAAAGCCGCGCGTTTAACCGGGCGATGTCGATCCTGCTGGTTTCGACGCTGACCTTCGTGGTGTGCTTTATCAATCCCAACGCTATCTCAATGATTTACGCCGTCAGCGGCCCGCTTATCGCGATGATCCTGTTCATCATGCCAACCCTCTCGACGTATCTTATTCCGGCGCTGAAGCCCTACCGCTCGGTAGGTAGCTTTATTACCCTGGTTGTCGGTTTGCTCTGCGTGTCGGTGATGTTTTTTAGCTAATCCTCTTCGTGCGGCGAGTCTTTTCCTCGCCGCACGTTCTGCCAACATTCTCCCCCCACCAATCTCCCTGACGGACATACACTTATCCCTTGCACACCAAGAAAGCGGGGGTTTATATGTCCAGCGTAAAATTATCCGGTACTGCGACGTTAGGCGATCGTCAGGTTTATCGTCTGGGATACGGGGCGATGCAGCTTGCGGGGCCCGGCGTTTTCGGCCCGCCAAAAGATCCGCAAACCGCTATCCGCGTACTGCAGGAAGCGGTCGAGTCGGGCGTCAATCATATTGATACCTCCGATTTTTACGGTCCACACGTGACTAATCAGCTCATTCGCCAGGCGCTGCATCCCTATTCCGCCGATCTGTGCATCGTCACCAAAGTCAGCGCTCGCCGCGACGATAAAGGCAACTGGCTGCCCGCGATGTCGCCCGCGGAGCTCACTGCGGCGGTGGAGGACAATCTGCGTAATCTGGGCCTCGAGGTGCTTGAGGTGGTGAACCTGCGCAGTATGCTCGGCACGCATGGCCCGGTTGAAGGTTCGCTGGAGGGGCCCTTAACCACCCTTCTGGAGCTGAAAGAACGCGGGTTGATTCGCCATATCGGGCTGAGTAACGTCACCGCCAGACAGGTGAGCGATGCGCAAAAACTGACGCCAATCGTCTGCGTTCAGAACCAATATAACGTGGCGAACCGTCAGGATGATCCGCTGATCGACGAGCTGGCGGCGCAAAATATCGCCTGGGTGCCCTTTTTCCCCCTCGGCGGTTTTACCCCGCTTCAGGCCCGGGAGCTTAACGACGTCGCCGCTTCGCTTGACGCCACGCCGATGCAGGTGGCGCTGGCCTGGCTACTCCAGCGCTCGCCGAATATCCTGCTCATTCCGGGCACCTCCTCGCTACAGCATCTGCACGAGAATCTGGCCGCCGCGCAATTAACGCTTCCACCAGAAGCGTTAGCCATTCTGGATAATCTCCAGCCCCACTCCTGATTTCAGGCTTCTGCGGATCGATATTCGCAGAAGCCTTCTCCTCAATATTTGCCTGGAATTACCTTAACGCCACTGGCACTATACATCCTACAAATTAGGCGTTATCCGCTTTATTCTCTTACGGATAACCCTATGCAAAGCATAGATTTAAACTTTTTCGACTGGCCTCCTAATTGGAGGCTTCTGTCGTTTTTGTCTCGCCAAAATTTTCGAACTCTTGATTACAGGAAAAACAATATCTCATTCAAAGTTTATACAAATCAATTTAGCTGCAAAGATAGCTAACAACATCAAATGCTCATAAAAACATCTGGTTAACACAATCAGAATGTTTGTATTGCTATATAAAAAATCGACCACACACAATAACAATTTACAAGGATTTCACATGACAGAGGGAACGATAAAGACGAGTAAGTATGAAATTATTGCTATTTTCAGGGAAGAGCTCCGAAAGCAGGCGGAGATAGAAGTTTTTGTTAATAACAAAAGCACTATTACCCAGCTAACGCGGGTAGATTTTGCCGAGTTTCATATCTCCACCACCAGCAAAATCCCCGCGGGGCATAAAGTTAAATTTATTCTGCATAGCGATTCAGGGAAAATCGAGTTTTGCTCTACGCTAAAGAAAAGCTATGCCGGCGGTGAAGGGAAATGCAGGAAGGTCGCATTTACCTTACCGGAGTGTATCCAGGTGGTACAACGCCGGCGCGATCCCCGATTCCGTCTGCGCCACGAGCACGAATTCTTCTGTCACGGCCGACACAAAAACGGAGAAAACTATCTATTCGAAATCAAAGACATTTCGGACGGCGGTTGCGCGCTGATGACCAGGAGCCCCAATCTGAAATTCCTCAGCCATAACGCCATCCTCAAGAACGCTATCCTCGCCCTCGCTGAATATGGCGAAATCACCGTAGATTTAGTTATAAAAAATGTTGTTATGGTGACTTTAGATGATAACGAGAAGTCAGATAGCTACTACCAGATCTCCTGTCAGTTTAAATTTCGCCATCTTGATAACAAGAAGCGAATAGAAAAAGTGCTGCTCGACTTGATTATGGAAGCCAAGAGAAAAAAGAGAGTCTGAACCATTGGACAGTATATTACTTTACACAGATGACAATATCATCGGGCAATCAATCCATGATTATATGATTGATCGCGCCAGGGATATCACCACCCTGAAATTTCAGGATATTGTGAAAGGGGTCAGCGCCTCCCCGGCAGCCACCGTTATTATCAATATCATCCACAAAGATATCTCTGCGGCCACAACGGTCGCATTACTGAACACTTTGCGCAAGCGCCTGACGCATTGCGCGCTGCTGGTGCTGATCGTCAAAAGCGAGCTGTCCAGCCTGTTCCGGGAGCTGCTTGATCTGGAAAACCTGTTGATTCTGACCGAAAAATCCTCGCTGGCAGATTACTCAGCCATCATCAGCAGGCCCTCAACCGCCGAGGGCTGCCAGGGGCTATGCACCCGCCGCAAGCTGACCGCCAGGGAACTTCAGGTGCTGGAGTTAATTATTGCCTGCAATAACAGTAAAAGGATTGCGGTGCTTCTCGACATTGATCATAAAACGGTCCACAGCCATAAGGTACATATTATGAAGAAACTCGGGATGAATAACTCGCGAACAATGAACAAAAGCATAGTCAATATGTACCAGTGCTAAAACCAAAAATATGTGGGTGACCAATCAAAACCCGATAATTTATTGGCGATAAGCCATTAATAATCATTCCCATCGGTAGAAAGGTCACCTATAATATTCTCCTCTCTTTACCTCTGACCTGATTTTTGACGAGAGATAATGAACGCAACTCTTTTTTCCAGGCATAATTTATCACGTAGCGATATATCCGTTCGTTATGTCTTTCAAAAAATGTTTTCCCCAAAAGGTACGCTCGTCGCCGTTGAGTGCCTGAGCCGCTTTGACCACCTCTCTATATCGCCGGAAAACTTCTTTCGCTACGCCAATACGGGACTACGCGAAAGCATTTTTATGGAACAGCTGGCGCTTATTGAAAAACATAAACAGTGGTTTAAGCAAAATGCTATCTCGGCGACGATTAATGTTGATGACCATATACTTAACGTATTGCAACGCCCGGAGATTAAAGCGCTCGTCGACCAAATCGGCTGCGTCCATTTTGAAGTGACCGAGAATTCCCATAATCTTTTGAATAATGCTCTCGCAACCTGGAATAACCCGCAAAGCACTACGCTCTGGCTCGATGATTTTGGCTCTGGCAACGCCGGTATTCACGCTATTCGCGACTATCATTTCGATTATGTCAAAATCGATAAAGACTTCTTCTGGCTTTTAATGCAAAAAGATTCCGGTCGTCCGTTAATGGATGCCCTCGTCACTTTCCTTTCACGCAACCACCATAATGTGATTATTGAAGGTGTAGAAAGCGAAGCGCATAAGGCCTGGTTGCAGGGCATGGAATGGTTTGCTATTCAGGGACACTACTGGAAGGAAGTGAGCATTGAACAATTGGTCCAGGAAGATATCACCGCATAAATAAATGCCGGATAACTCCGGCATCAAAAGTCATACTCGCGCAATACCCTCTCCCCTTCAATTATAAACGAGCTCCCATGTTGCCCAACTGGTCAACGGGCCGCTGGTTGCTTTTTCCGGCGCGGGGGTCACGTAGCCGATGTAATAGGTAAATACGCCGCCATCGACCGCTTTTTCGACCAGCGGCACCCGGTTTTGCAAGGGGTCGGCCGGGACGATTTTATTACTTTTATCGAGGGTATTATTATCATTGGTCGACAGCGCGAGGAAAATATGGCTGGCGCCGTCCGCCCGCGTATTCCTCAGATAGCCAGCATTTTCATTGCCCACCGCATTGACCGTAAAGCCGTCAACCCAGCGGACGTTAACCAGGCGGATCTCGTCTTTATCCGCCGCGCCGCCGTCGTGACGCAGCTGGCAGTTCGAGAGTTCCAGCGTAAAAGGCTGCGGCTTCATAAATGCCCCGGCGCCGCGATCGTGTACTTCGGCCAGGCTGACCGGCGCCAGCCAGACGCTGCCGCTCCCCGCGTTGTTGCCGCCGTTCAGCGCCACGCTACAGGAGATATCCGTCACCCGTCCGGCAAAATCCACCCGCCCTCGATCGTAGTTGGTCTCAAAACCCGACGCCGGGGAGGCCATCAGCATCCCGCCGATCAGCGCCAGCTGAATGAGTCGTTTGCTATTTTTATATTGTGCTGAATCACGCATACCCGCCTCCCGAATTAATCGTACGTCAGGTTAAAGATCATGTGCGACTCCACCTCTCCGGTACTGGTGGTCGGCGCATATTGATAGAAACGCGCATGCAGAGGCAGGGTGATGTATCGGGTTTCTTGCGTGCGCAGCGTACCGACGCTGTATTTCTTGTTGAATTCCAGCGGTACGCCCTCTTTCAGGACCTGGATACCAATTCCTTTCGCCAACGAGGAGCCGGATTTTTCGTTCAGCAGCGCGCCTCGGCTCACCGTGGTGCCGGTGGCCAGCGTGCCGGAGAAAGAGGTCTGGATATTGGCGTATCCCGACTCGCTTAACCCGCCGCTGCACTGCAGCTCAATATTAAAATCCTTTCCGCCCGCGGTGGTGCCGACGCCGTTGAGATCGCTGCGCTTGATGGTGCCGACATCGACGTTCATATTTTTGCCGCTCAGGATGGTACATGAGGGCGATACCACGGTGATGGCGTTGGCGCTCAGGCGGGTTTCGAGGATCGGGTTATTGCCGTTCTCCCAGTCGTAAGAGGTGTACTTACCTGCCGCCAGGGTTCCGCTGCCGGTCACGCTCGCGGTTTTAATCACCTCCAGCGTAAAGCGGGAGCCTTCCAGCGAGTAATTCGTGGTCCGGCTGACGTAGCTGGAGAACGTGTCAGGGTAGATAATATTGACCGTCGCCCCGCCGCGGCTGAACCGCAGGCCGATCCCGGGCACGTTGGTGGAATAAATTTTATTTCCCAGATCGGTCGCCCCGGGGGCGACGATTTTGGCCACAAAGCGGTTAGTGCCGCTGCTGCAGCTATAGCTGGCCCCGCCCGGCGCCGACATGGTCCAGTCCCGGGACACGATCACCGAGCCTACCGGCAGATCCGGCGGAACCACCACCCGGCCCACAACCATGTCGAGGCTAACCGTCGGCTGCGACAGGCGCGTACAGTACGCCCATGCCGACGTGGTCCCCATCGCCATTAAGCCAATAAAAAGCGTCAGTTTTTTCATTAGCGACATAGCGTTTCCTTTGTTTTTTCCTGACTTAATTCCACCGAGCACTGTCCGCCGCTCCACTTAACCGTGGCCTTCGGCGCGCTGGCGTCGCTGATAAACATCATGCTGCCCTGGCCCACCACGCCGATCTCTTTCCCGGAGGGGTTGTAAATCGTGGCGGCGAACGGTAGCGGCAGACCGTTTGCCTGACGCGCCCGCAGAGTGATGTTGTTCTGCAGCGTGGTATCGAAGGAGACCTTGACCACGCTCCCTTCCCACGGCACCACCTGCGCCACGGTACTGCCGAAGGCGACATCGTCGTTGCTGCCTTTCGGGTCAATTTCAACGGAATTTATCCGGTAAGGCCGCAGATACGGCAGAATGGCGTAGCCGTTGCTGTCGATGCGGGTACCCGGCGAGCCGGGCAACATCGCGCCCGCGGCGTCTTTCGCTTCGATCAGCGCCATGGTGGTGCCGCTTTCCGGCGAGAATACGACGCCGTGCTGATGCGCGATCAGCGTCCCGCTGGCGCCTACGCCGCTCTGGCGATAGCCTTCGCCCTGGCTATAGCTGCCGTTCAGCGTGGTCCACGGGGTACGGTAGCTGCCGTTCAGCGCCACATCGTGCTGGCCGCCGGTAGAGGTCGTGGTCGACACGCCGTAGTTGAGGTTGTTTTCACTATCCAGCGAACCGTTGACGCCAATCTGCGAACTGGCGAAGCGTGAGTTATTAAACGCGGTATTCGACGTCAGGTTAGCCGTACGGTTTTCACCGAACCACAGCGGGTAGCTAAAGTTGAGTGACACGCGATCGTCGCGACGGTGGCCGGAGCTATCCGGGGTATAGACGCGCTGGGCGCTGACCGACCACGAGAGCCGACCGTACATGTTGTTGTAACTAAACTGGTACTGCTTCTCCGTTCCCGAACGGTTCCAGTAATCCGCCACCCGGCCGCTCAGATAAAAACCGCCCCAGCCGTCCGGCAGGTTCTGGTTGACGGTAAAGGTCATCCCGTTTTTCTGGCGCCACACGGTGTAGTTGCTGTTGTAGTTCTTCTCCTGATCGACGGCGTAGAGGGCGTCGTTCAGGTTGTAGTAGCCTTTGGTGGAGTAGCGATACGCCGCCAGCACGATGCTGGTCTGGGTTTCGGTAAACATGCGGTTAAAGGTGGCGCGATAGCTTTGACCGTGCTCGTCAAGGGTATCGCTCTTCAGCCGCGAGTGAGTCACGTCGAATGAGAGCGCGCCGATGCCGGTATTCATCCCGGTCCCCAGCAGGAACGCCTGATAGTCATCAAATCCGGTGACGCCGGTATAGCCGGTAAACAGGTTATTTAAACCATGCTGCCAGGTTCCCTGGTAGAGCATCGGTTTATTACGCAGCGAACTATCGTCGACTTTACCGGCGGAGAGCGCGTAGCGGGTCATCCCCGGACGCAGCAGCTGCGCTACCGAGGCGTAAGGTACGCTGAATACCTCGACCGAACCATCGGCCTCTTTAACCGACACTTCAAGGTCGCTACCGTAGCCGGAAGGATAGACATCCTGCAGGGTAAACGGCCCCGGCGGCACCGTGGTCTGATAGATAATATTGCTGCCCTGGCGCACCGTCACCAGGGCGTTGCTTTGCGCCACGCCGCGAATTTCAGGGGCGTAGGAGCGCATGCCGTCGGGAAACATATTGTCATCGGTCGCCAGGTTAACCCCGCGCAGGCCGATGGTGTCAAAGAACTCGCCGTTGGTAAAAATCTGCCCGCCGCTGACTATCGAGTTAATCTGCGGAATCGGCCGCTGCAGGTAGGTCTGGTTGCTGTTCCAGTGCGCTTTCCCCTGCTGCTGCTGCCAGTTCAGGTTACCGATATGCTTGAGCAGCCAGCCGTCCCACGACAGGCCCGCGTTAACGCCAAGATACGCGCTGCTGTTATCGGAACCGTTGGCCGAGGAGATATGGCTGTTCCAGGCGTTGGCCATCCAGCCTAAATTCAGCGCCGCAACGCCTTTATCCCAGAATTGCGGGCTGACAAAGTTTTTCAGGCGCTGATCTTCGTAGATTTGCGGTACGGCAATATCCAGTCTCAGGGAGGACTGAATCAGCGTGTCTTTGACGTTATCTTCGTGACGCCACTCCTGCAGGCGTCCGCAGAAGCCCTCTTTTTCGCTGAGCTGCGGATTTAATTTTTCCGGCGAAATCCCATACTGCATCAGCATCGCTTTGGTATAGCAGACGCCCATTTTGCCGTCTTTACCGGCGGTGATTTTCAGGTCGTAGCGCCCTTTCCATTCGCCGTTAGTATAGACATCAAGGGAGTAGACGCCCTCGCTGATAGCGCTGGTCGAGAAGCGCGACAGGTCGACCTTTTCGCGACTGCCGACGATAAAACCATCGTTAAATTGATAGATCGTTCCCGGGTTTTCCTGTCCGCTGGAAAATGGCGGAAAGCAGCACAGCGCAACCGCAATAGCCGTGCTTAATCTTCCCGGGCAGATTGACCTCTGCTTCATGATCGTTTCCCTTATTTGACGGTAACTTTCACTGCGACATCTGCACCATAATCATTAATGTTGTTAACGGTCAGGGTCTCGCCTTTGCTCACCGCTGAAGAGAGGGCGATGGTCTGGCTGGACTGCGGGGCAAACATGACCGTTTTGCTGTTGAGCGCTTTGCCGCCGTTACGGGAGATACGGCTTACGGTGATATAAAAGGGCGTTGGGTTACTGACGGACAGGCTGCTGCCGTTAGCGGAGAGCGCCAGTTTTTCTGCCGCAGCGTCGCGATTGCCTAGCCCGGCAGGGCGATAAATAAACTTAAAGCGCGAACGAATCGCCAGCTGCAGAATATTTTGCCCTTCGTTTTTCTGGCTGGCCTCAACCGGCGGTATTTCCAGAAGGTTCAGCCACCACAGCGTCTCTTTATCTTTAGCCAGCCCTGCATTACTGCCGAGCTTAATACGCAGGGTTTGACCGCTTTTCGCATCAACGCGGGAAATAGGCGGCGTGATAATAAAGGGGGTCGTAATGGTATCCGGCGTCGCGTCGGCATTACCGTTATCCAGCCAGGCTTGCGCCAGCGCCGGACGGTCGGCGGTGTTAGAGAGCTGCACCGTTATTTCTTTTTCATTTCCTGGATAAATAAAGCGGGTACCGTTAACAATAATATTATTGGCATGGGCCGCAAAACTAAAAATGAAACAGAAAAAAAGGGCAATACGCTTCATGCTGACCTCAGAATAAAAAAATAAGCGGCAGCAGTGGCCGCTTTATTATTGTTGTATACCCTGAATAATTCGAATTGCAGAAAGGCGGCCAGAGAGTGACTGGGGTGAGCAAACGTCGCCAACGCCTGTGCCATTCGAAGTATGACGGGTATAGACCGCCCCGGCGCGAGGCGGCTTTATCTCTCAGTCGATATTACTGATAAGTAATTTCGTAAGTCGCGTAGCTGTTAACCACACCGGTGGTAACCGTGGTCGGGGTGCTGGTCGCGTAGCCGACGTAGTAAGTGAAGCGCGCGCCATCCTGAACGGCAGAGGCATCACCGGCCGCTTTAGGCTGGGTGCTGTCGCCCGGGATGATTTTGTTGGTCAGCGCGGTGGCGTTATCGGTGGAGAGAACCAGCTGGATATTCTGCGCGCCGGCGGCTTCGGTGTTAGCCAGGTAGCCCTGCTGTTTAGCGGTTGCGCCCGCCAGCAGGTTACCGCCGGTCCAGTTCACGCCCAGTTTGCTCACATCATCCTGTTTGGTGCCATCAGCCGCCTGGCAGTCAGAAACATCGATGGTGAAAGATTTCGGTTTCAGATAGGTATCCGCCGCGGCAGCTTTAACTTCCGTTAAAGTCACTGGTGACAGATAAACGTTCGCATCGCTGCCCTGGCCGTTTACGGAAACAGTACAAGATACGTCGGTAACTTTACCGAAGAAATTAACCTGACCGCCGCCTACATTGGTATCAGCAGCATTTGCCGCAGCCATACCAAAAAACGCAGTTGCCATTGCAGCAGAGAGAAGAACCTTTTTCATTGCCATTTCCTTGTCAGAGTGAATTAAGTATCAATGAGCAAACAGTTAATACGCACAAAAGTCAGAAGCGATTTGCGATGCTCACTTTTGCAACTGTTAATAGAAACTTCGACTGACCGGAAGCCGCAATATTTAAGGCGTCAGGAACGAACCCGATAAAAGAATTCGTCAAGGCTGTCGGCGTCAAAGAATGCTATTTTTCGCTGACAAATATACATATGTTCACGAGCTGTTAATCAATGTAACAGATAGCTCACAACTATTAATTACTGGGGATTGATAGCAAGAAACAAAGCTATTGTTATTTACACTGAAGGGGAAAAGACGATATGGAATTAACAAGATAGCAACCTATAGTTGCATAAAAGGTTATTTCTCTACAGAGAGAACAATCCTAATCCGTCAGCAGTCTCCCTTTTTCGTCAGTTGAAAATGCAGATACAACGCGCGCCACCCTGCCGGCGTAATCGTCACTTCGCGAAATCCCGCGGTAGTGCTAAACCAGCCGTTCTCCAGACCGTGCTGCAGCAGCGCCGCGCCCGCCGCACCCCCAAGATGAAAGCGTCGTTCGCTCCAGTCCAGACAGCCGCAGCAGGCTTTGCGCCGGGAGCCGCGCTTCGCCACCACTCCCAGCCGCGCAAAGTGCGCTTCCCCGGCGGGCGTCAGCGCCGTTCCGTCAGGCGTTATCCACGCTTCACGCTGCAGAAAATCATACAGCGATACCGCCACTTCTCCGGCCAGATGATCGTAACAGGTGCGCGCCAGGCGCAAATTGACCGGCGTGCTGGTTGCGAGCGCCACCGCGCGCTTGCCGGCCATGGTCATCATATTCTCCAGCAAACCGGCGACATCGCTACCGGCGAGGCGGTAGTAGCGATGCCGGCCCTGGGCAAGGCAGATTAATAAACCGCTGTTGACCAGGCGGCTAAGATGCGCGCTGGCGGTCGAAGGGGAAATATCGGCGACGGCAGAAAGCTCGGTCGCCGTCCACGCCCGGCCGTCCATTAAGGCGCACAGTATCTTCAGGCGCGAGGCATCCGCCATCGCCGACGCCACTGCCGCCATCGCTTCGGCCAGGGACTCATCGTCTTCAATTAGCTCAACAGGTTTTAACATAGGGCCTCGCTTATTTTCCCTAACCACAAACAGCAGCCAGAGTACCGGGGGTGGGCAGGTTAAGCACGGTATTCGCGCAGCACCTGAGCCACCCGAATGTGATAACAGGCGAAAATGCTCTCCCGCCCCTCTTTCTGCGCAGCCTGATGGCAAAGGTTGCGTTTCCACGCCTGCACCGCTTCCTCATCCCGCCACCAGGAGAGCGACAAAATTTTCCCCGGTGTGGTCAGGCTTTGGAAACGCTCAATGGCAATAAAACCGTCAATATTGTTCAGCAGCGGCTTCAGCTCCGCCGCCAGCGCTAAGTAACGTTCCTGACTCGCCGGAGTGACCTCGGCTTCAAAGAGTACGGCAATCATCCCATTGTCCTCACGCAATCTGTGTGAGGGTCACTGTATCTTTTCACCCTGGCTCAATGCTTCGTTGACGGGCGAAATATCGCCGCTTTACTTGCTCAAAAAACAGTCAATGCATTCACATTAAAAATGATTAATCACGCGAGGCGAGAAAACTGCGCGGCTGTTGAGATCGTTTTCCACGGCGAAAGAGACGCTGCAGAATAAATTATCTGTTTGTTTTTCTTGGAAATAAAAAATTAAAATTTAGGTATTCGTCATCATACCGTCACAAAAGTGTGATCTAAATCGCACTTTTTGCAACGCGCGTTATAGTTAGCAGACTTATTATAAGTCCATCGAAAGCAACAACGCTTTCCACCATAAAAGTTAAAAGGACAAACACCATGAAAAACGTAAAATTACTTGCCGCTGCCGGTATGCTGTCTCTGGTCTCTTTCGCTAGCTTCGCTCAGCCTGTTAGCGTAACCGCTGATACGCTGGACAACGCCGAAGCCAAAATCGCCGCCATTGCTAAAGATCAGGGCCAGTCTTATCACATTACCGAAGCGTATACCGGTAACCAGGTTCATATGACCGCCGAGCTGTCTAAATAACCGAATGGTTGCAGAGGGAGCTGCCGGACAGGTCGCCTGACGGCGGCTGGTCTGGCTCCCGCCACATAATAAGCACACAGCAATGTCGAGCCCCTTGATGGGGCTTTTTTTGTTTCTGGCGAACCGTGAACCCACTGCCCGGGCTACGGGTTCACCGCCGTCTGCGGTGCCGTAGCCCGGACAGATGCGCAGCATCGCCCCCGGGAAATTCAGCCACTCTGCGCGCTGCTCCCGGGGGCGGCGCTTAATGCGCCTTGCCCGGGCTACAGGTTAACAGCCGTCTGCGGGCCGGTAGCACCGACAGATGCGTCAGCATCGCCTCCGGGAAATTCAGCCACTCTGCGCGCTGCTCCCGGGGGCGGCGCTTAACGCGCCTTGCCCGGGCTACAGGTTAACAGCCGTCTGCGATCCGGTAGCCCGGACAGATGCGCCAGCATCGCCTCCGGGATGTTATCGGCCCGCTACGGCTCTCTTATTCGATAACGCACGCTGAATCGACAGCACGCTGAACAGCACAATCACCAGCCCCACCAGCGCCAGCCCCTCGATCTTTTGCCCGAGGAAAACCCAGCCTAATAGCACCGCCGTCACCGGACTCAGCAGGCTCATCGCCGACACCGCCACCGGGGAAAGGCGGCTGATACCGCGAAACCACAGGCCGTATGCCAGCATCGCCCCGGCAACGCACAGCCACAGATAGCCCGCCGCCTGAGTCAGCGTCACCTGATGCAGAGGCGGATCGATCAGTAACGCAATCGGTGCCAGTACGATACCGCCAATCAGCAGCTGCCAGCCGGTCAGCGCTATAACCGGCAAAGCGATCGCCCAGCGACGCGACAGCCAGGTTCCCAGCGCCATGCTCATCGCCCCCAGAAACGCCGCGGCGATCCCCAGCGGTTCGAGCGTGGTTTGCGGCGACAGCAGCAGCATCGCCATTCCCGCGATCCCCATAAATGCCGAGAGCACCGCCAGCCAGGGCGATCGCTGACGATCGACGCACCAGGCCAACAGCATCACCAGCAGCGGCTGGATAGCGCCAATCACCGCCGCCAGGCCGCCCGGCAGCCGATAGGCGGCAATAAACAGCAGCGCCTGAAACGCGCCGATATTCAGGATCCCGGTAACGATCAGCTTCCACCACTCGGCGCGCAGCGGGAAACGGCGACTCCAGATCAACAGAGCGATCCCGGCCGGCAGCACCCGCAGCAGCGCGGCGATAAACGGACGATCCGGCGGCAGAAACTGCGAGGTCACAATATAAGTGCTACCCCAGATGGCGGGGGCCAGCGCGGTTAAAAACAGATCAACCATCAAATTGCGCGAAACAAAGGCCATGATTTTATCTTCACATCAAGGTAAATTGTGGCCTAAGTATGTATCGATATTTATCTTGATATCAAGACAAGTGAGCATTAATGGACAAATCACCGCAGACCGACGCCGTGGATCGCATTCTTGAACAGTGGAAACGGGAACGCCCCGATCTCGATTGCAGTCCGATGGGGCCGTTTGGCCGCCTGAAACGCTGCGCGCTGCTGCTGGAGCCGCGCATTGAAGCGGCTTTTCTTCGTCATGATTTAGTGCGCTGGGAGTTTGATATGCTGGCGACGTTGCGGCGGGCGGGCGAGCCGTTCGTGCTGTCGCCCACCCAGCTCTTTTCAACGTTAATGATCACCTCCGGCACCATGACCCATCGTCTGAAGGCTCTGGAAAAACGGGGGTTTATTCGCCGTCTGCCAAACCCGGACGATGCGCGCAGCATGCTGGTCGCGCTGACGCCAGAGGGGCGAGAGTTAATCGACAGAGCGGTGGAAAGTCACGTGGCGAATGAGCGGGAGCTGCTAAGTAGGCTCTCCGCGGCGCAGCGCCAGCAGCTCGATGAAGCGCTGACGGTTTTTATGCGCCTGCTGGAAAAAGAGTAATACCCACCCGCTTTGAATAAGGCGCTTACCTTGTTGCCGGATGGCGGTTGACGAAGCACCACCGTTATTTCCCGGAGGCGATGCTTGCGCATCTGTCCGGGCTACCGGCCCGCAGACGGCGGTGAACCCGTAGCCCCGGTAAGGCGTTAGCCGCGACCGGGGAGCCGGGCGCAGAGTAGCTGAATTTCCCGGAGGCGATGCCGCGCATCTGTCCGTGCTACCGGCCCGCGGACGGCTGTTAACCTGTAGCCCGGGCAGGCGCTTTACGCCGCCCCCGGGAGCAGCGCGCAAAGTGGCATAATCACCCCTTACCGAGCGGAAACGGGCGATCCTGCACAACCGTTTTCATCACCAGCGTCGACCGCAGGTGCTGCACGCCGGGCATTGCCGAGAGTTTGTCATCATACAGCTTCTGGAACGCCGGGAGATCGCGGGTTACCACGTGCATCAGGTAGTCCGGATCGCCAAACAGGCGCTGCGCCAGCACGATTTGCGGTATCTCTTCCACCGCCTCCTCAAACGCGCTTACCGCTTTCTTATCGCCCTCTTTTAGCGTCGCGAAGACGATCGCCAAAAAGTTAAAGCCCATTTTGGCCGGATCCAGATTGGCCCGATAGCCGGTAATCACGCCTTCCTGCTCCAGCGTCCGCAGCCGTCGATGACAGGGAGAAAGGCTAAGATTCACCCGCTCGGCCAGCTCGGTTATCGACAGCCGCCCGTCAGCCTGTAGCTCAGCAAGAATTTTTCGATCGATGCTATCCATTTAGAAGATTTTCCCTCAGAAGAACGCCTTAAAGCATAACATTGAAAGCTCATTGCGCAATAAACTCGATATTCTTTCCCTCAAACAACCGCCGCTTAACGAGGGAAAATGATGGAAAATTGTTGTCAGCACGCAGAGGCGGGCCGTCCATGGAAATGAGCTTTATCGCCAGCTTTTGGCTGGTCTCCTTTCTGCTGATCATCACGCCGGGCGCTGACTGGGCCTATACCATCAGCGCGGGGATCAACGGACGGCGCGTGATACCCGCCGTCGCCGGGCTCATGTCTGGCCACCTGCTGGCCACGCTGATCGTCGTCGCCGGAATCGGCGTGTTAATCGCCAATCATCCGCTGGCGCTGTCGACGCTCACGCTGCTGGGCGCAGGCTATCTGATGTGGCTGGGGATCGCTATTTTGCGCCATCCGCCAACGCCAGGTGCACAGCAGAACAGCGCGGGCAGCTGGAATCGCTGGGCGATTAAGGGGTTATGCATTAGCGGCCTGAATCCAAAAGTCTTTCTTCTGTTTCTGGCCCTGCTGCCGCAGTTTACCGACCCACGGGGAAGCTGGTCGCTAGCCCAGCAGATGTCGGCGCTAGGCGGTATTCATCTGGTAACCTGCACGCTGGTCTATTTACTTGTCGGCTACGGCGCCAAAGCGCTGTTAGCGACCCGGCCCCAAATCGCGCAAAAGGTCAGCATCGCTTCCGGGGTGATAATGGTCGCCATAGCCGCCCTGCTGTTTCTGGAGCAGCTGAGGTAGGGGGCGGGGAACGTTCGCAATTTAACGGCTATCTGTTCAGGCAGCGACTCAGTGGCATTAAATTCACCGTTGCCTTATTAAACGTGGTTGCGCCAGCATGCTGGCGCATTTATTCAGGCGCGAATATCGTCGTACTCGCGAGTATTATCAAATTCATGTTTGGCAAACGGGCACAGCGGAATAATTTTGCGCTGCTCGCCGCGCATTTTTTCCACCACTTTCGCCACCAGCTTTTTTCCCACCCCCTGGCCTTTCAGGCTGGGGTCGACGTCGGTGTGTTCAATAATGCTGAGGTGCTCGCCCGTGGGTACAAAAACAATTTCCGCCACCTGCTTCCCGTCGGCGTCATTGACGTAAAACTTGTTATGACCTTCCAGTATTTCCATCATTTCCTCGCTTATTTTTGGCGATACTTTAGTGCGCCGCTCGGGCAGGTATCAATAACCTTAACCACCGTGGCCACGCCCACTTCATCCGGGACGATCCACGGTTTGCGTTTCAGGTTGAAAAGCTTCGCGCTACCGCGCACGCAGTTACCCGAGTGCTGACAGATATCGGTGTTAAAATAGACATCGATTTTCTCGCCGGTATAGGCGCGATAGCCCGCTTCCAGTAGTTCTTTATCCATGACATTGCCTCAGTTCTGACTATTTTTTTAGCTTTGGCTCTAAGCATAGCCCTGCCAACAACCGCTGACTATCGGCGACGGGCGAAATTTATATTCCAGCGGCCTCACGCCATTAATGCAGAATGAATGATTTTCTATGCACTCGTTATCCAAAGAAAATGTTCTGTTTATCGATGAAATACAGACGCTTCGGTTATATCTATCTTTTATTTCCCCGGTAGGGAGATTACACTCATTTCACCTTAACCCGAGCACTCAGGTATTCAGTCTTGAATCGCATTGTAAAGCTGCCGCGCCCTACGCTCTTATTCTTGCTATTTACGCTCTCCGGCTGCTCATTATCCCCGGCGATTCCGGTATTAGGCGCCGCATTCCCGGGCTGGTTTTTCTGCTTAACAGGCGCCGCGCTGTTACTTATTCCCTGCCATATCCTGATTGTGCGTAAAGGATGGCAGTCGCGATTTTCTCCGCTGGTCTTCAGCTATCTGGCGCAGATGTTCCTGTTCGCCACGATTCTGTGGTTCCTGCTCTTCGTAAACTAGATACCTATGACCTCATCCCGCTCAAGCGTTATCCGCAAAAAATGGCCCCTGCTGGCGCTCGTTCTCGCCGCTATCGTGGCGCTGATTCTGGTTATCTGGCAGCTGCAAACCTCGCCGGAAACCAACGATGCCTATGTCTATGCCGACACCATTGACGTGGTGCCGGAAGTGAGCGGGCGGATAGTCGAGATGCCGATCCGCGACAATCAGCGGGTAAAAAAAGGCGACCTGCTGTTCCGCATCGACCCGCGCCCCTACCAGGCGATGCTTGATGATGCCAAAGCGCGGCTGACCACGCTTGATGCGCAGATTATGCTGACCCAGCGCACGATTAAAGCGCAGGAATATAACGCGCAGTCGGTCAGCGCCGCCGTTGAACGGGCTAAGGCGCTGGTTAAGCAGACCACCTCTTCACGCATTCGCCTTGAGCCGCTGGTACCGCAAGGGTTTGCCTCCCAGGAGGATCTTGATCAGGCGCGAACGGCAGAAAAAGCGGCGCGCGCCGAGCTGGAAGCCACCCTGCTGCAGGCCAAACAGGCTTCCGCCGCCGTGACCGGCGTCGATGCCATGGTGGCGCAGCGGGCGGGCATCCTCGCGCAAATTGCGCTGGCCGAGCTGCACCTCGAATTTACCGAAGTCCGCGCGCCGTTTAACGGCGTGGTGGTGGCGCTGAAAACCACGATCGGCCAGTACGCCTCGGCCCTGAAGCCGGTCTTTACCCTGCTTGATGACGACCACTGGTACGTGGTGGCGAACTTCCGCGAAACCGATTTAAAAAACGTGCGGCCCGGCGTTCCGGCCAGAATCACCGTGATGACCAACCACAGTCGCGCCTTCGAGGGCGTAGTCGACTCGGTCGGCACCGGCGTTCTGCCCGACGGCGGCAGCGTGATTGAAGGCCTGCCGGTGATCCAGAAGAGTATCAACTGGGTCCACGTCTCCCAGCGCTTCCCGGTCAAAATCGCCGTTAAAGACCCCGACCCGACCCTGTTTCGTATGGGCGCCTCCGCCAGCGCCGTTCTGCAGCCGCAATAAGGAGACGGCATGCAGAGCTTGTGGCCCTTTCTGACCCGGGAACTCCGCGATGCGCCGGGGCGGGCGAACTACACCCTGCGCCTGACGCTCAGCTGCGCGGTGCTGATTGTGCTGTTTATGACGCTGCATATTCCCTTCCTCGCCGTCGCGCTGATCGTGGTGTTTTACGTCAGCCAGCCGAACGTCCTGATGATCAAACTGGTGAGCGTGGTTTTCGTGGTGACCGTCAGCGTCGCGCTGGGCGGCGTGCTGCTGATTATCAAGTGGACCTATGACTATCCGCTGATCCGCCTGGTCGCCTCGGTGATCCTGTTCTTCTGCGCCATTTACCTGATGCGGGTGCTCGGCAAGCTCGGGCTGGCGTTTTTCGTGGTGGCGCTGGCGGTCATCTACGCCCAGACCTTCCCGTCGATGACCAGCCAGAGCGAAATTCTGGTGCGCCTGCTGCTGTGGCTATGGGTGGCGATCAACACCGCGATTCTGGTGACCCTGCTGGTCAACGCCTGTTTCCAGCAGGCCTTTCCCGGCTATCAGTTTAAAGCCCGGCTGGTGGTGATGCTCCGCCAGACGGCGCGGCGCCTGAGCCAGCCGGACGATGGCACGCCGCCGCCCACCGTTACCGAGATTGCCGGGCAGTTTAACCAACTGCGGTCCCTGTATCAGCAGGCCGCACGCGCCACGCCGGAGATTGCCGCCAGCCCGCAGGCCTGGCAGTCGCTGATGGCCGCCGCGCTGAGCTGCTCTCATTTGACGGCGCTGCTCCTGCCGGGCGACGACCATCCCGATGCGCGTCGGCGGATAGCCAGCCAGCTTAACGCGCTGGCGGATAATCTGCCCGCGGCGGCGGAGGTCCAGCCGCTGATTGTCCCGCGCGACGGCGCCAACAGCGCCATTTTGCAGGAGATCGCCGAGGTTCTGGCGCGGCTGGCGCGCGGCGAAACCATCCCGCTGCCGCAGGGCGAAGTGGAAAAAGCGCCGCTGCTTTTGCCGGACGCGTGGTCCAATCCGGCCTATCTGCACTTTGCCCTGAAAACGCTGCTGGCGACGCTGCTGTGCTACGTTTTTTACACCGCCGCCGACTGGCAGGGCATCCACACCATCATGCTGAGCTGCGTGATCGTCGCCCAGCCGGGCCTGGGCGCCACCATGCAGAAAACGTGGCTACGCATCGGCGGCGCGCTGCTGGCCACGCTGATTGCGCTGCTTCTGATCGTCTTTGTGCAGCCCTGGACCGATTCGCTGAGCGGTCTGCTGGCGATGACCCTGCCGGTCTTCGCGCTGGCGGCGTGGATTGCGGCGGGATCGGAGCGCATCGCCTACGCCGGCATTCAGATAGGCTTTACCTTCGCGCTGGCGTTCCTGAGCTGGTTTGGTCCGCTCAGCAACCTTACCGAGCTGCGCGACCGGGTTATCGGCATCCTGCTCGGCGTGCTGGTTTCCTCCATTGTTCATCTCTATTTATGGCCCGATAGCGAAGCGCCGCAGCTGAAAGCGCGTCTGGCCCAGCTGTATCGCCAGCTGGCGCAAACCCTCGCCGCCCGCGACGATGAAGTTCAGCAGGTACCGCTGTTTGCCGCGCTGACCGAGAGCGAAACCTTAATCAACCGGGTGGCCGCCGAGCCGCTGGGAACCTATGCGCACCCGTGGCCGGAAGCCAAAAGCTGGCCGGCGCGGGCAACCTTTCGTCAGGCAGAGGAGATCCTGCGCCTCAGCGAAGGCTATCGCCTCTACGCCGCGCCGGAAGATACTTTTTTAGCCCGCTGCGCCCGGCGGCTTGAAGCCTACGCCAGCGATATCGATGCGCAGCAAAATACCGTTGAGCGCGTTCAGGCGCCGCAGCCGGATCCGGCGAATCCGTTCGGCGCGCCGCTGGTCAATGCGCTGGCCGCGCTGCCCACGTGGCCGCTTGCGTCTTCCGTTATTCCGCGACAGGCAACCCGATCATGACGAAAACCACTCCTCTTCCGCGCGTCTGGCGCTCCCTGGCGCTTGCCTTCGCCCTCACGCAATTAGCCGGCTGCGCGTTAATTCAGGACGATCCTGGCCAGGTACCGCTGGTCAACCCGCAGCAGGCCGAGCTGGCGCAGGTGATCCACCTGGCGAACAGCGGCTGGCCGACGGCGCGGTGGTGGGAAGGCTATCAGGATCCCCAGCTCAATATGCTGGTTAATCGCGCGCTGCAGAACTCTCCTACTATGCAGGCGGCGCGGCTGCGTATTTCGCAATCGCAGTCCACGGTTGAGCTGGCGCAGTCGGCAATGGGCATTCAGGCCACCGCCGTGGCGGCGCAAAACCGCCTGCGGGTGACCAATAAACAGTTTACCTGGCCCTACTCCTTCTCCCTGCCGGTGGATAAAAACGGCCCCTGGTACACGCTGAATACGGTCGGCGTCGGAGCGACGCTGAATATCGATTTATGGGGCGCCGACCGCGCCCGCGTCGCCGCCGCGATTGGCGAAAAGAACGCCCGCCAGGCGGAGACCGCCGGTATCGAGCTGGATCTCGCCAGCAGCGTGGCTCAGCTCTATTTCGCGATGCAGGCAACTTTTCAGAAAATCGAATTACTCAACCAGCTGGAGGCTATCGCCCGCCTCTCGGTGCAGGCGCACGAGCATCGTACCGCGCGCGGCGTCGAGGATAGCGTCGATGTCGCCAATGCCCAGGCGGAGCTGCTGGCGGCGCAGCAGCAGGTGATTACGGCGCAGGGGACGCTGACGCAGTACCGGGAAACCCTGCGGGCGCTGATCGGCGCCGATGCGCATAGCATGCCGGAGATTCACCCCGTGGCGCTGCCGACGCTGCAGGAAACGCTCCCGGACTCGCTCTCGTTTGAGCTGCTGGCCCGCCGCCCGGACCTGCAGGCGCTGCGCGGCTACGTTAGCGCTTCCATGAGCCAGGTGGACGCGGCAAAAGCGGCCTTTTACCCGCACTTTGATATCAAGGCCTTCTGGGGCTACAACGCGCTGAGCGTCGGCGATCTGTTTAAGTCCTCATTCCAGCAGATCAATATACTGCCGGGGCTCTATTTACCGCTGTTTGACGGCGGGCGCTTAAACGCCAACCTGAAATCGACGCGTACGGCGAGCAATATTTTGATTAAGCAGTACAACCAGGCGGTGCTGGACGCGGTGCGCGACGTGGCGATTAGCTCGAGCCAGCTGAACGATTTGAACCAGCAGGCCGCCCTGCAGCAGCAGAAAGTGACGGCGGCGATGGTGACCACCCGCAGCGCCAGCGCGCACCATCAGCGCGGGCTGGTCAGCTACTATGCGGCGCAGGAGGCGCGTCGCCCGGCCATCGCGCAGCAGCTTTTGCTGCTGGATATCCAGGCCCAGCGGCTCAGCACCGATATCACCTTGATTAAAGCGCTGGGCGGCGATTATCGCGGCCCGGCGCTGAGCGAGAACGCCCCATCGCGCTAGCTTAACAGGCGCCATTCGCGCGCCTGGTTTACCGCCTGGATGCGCCCCTTCACCTGCAGCTTTTCATACAGCTGCTTAAGGTGCCATTTGACGGTTTCCGCCGAAATGCCCAGCTCGCGCGCGACGCCCTTGTTGGAATGGCCGCTGGCAATTAAACGCAGGGTCTGCTGCTCCCGTTCGGTCAGCCGCAGCGCGGGCGGCTGCGGACGCGCCGTATCAATCACGATCCCGGCGGCGGCGAAGCGGGACAGCAAAGCGACGATATCGGCGGTCAGCGCATCATCCGCCGCGCCGCGCTTGTGCATCTCCGCCAGCAGCGCAGCCATCTCTTCCCTCCCCTCCAGCAGGCTGCGCCACAGCCCCTGACGCAGCGCGCGCGCAAGCGCCGGTCGGCAGACAGCCATCGCCTGCTCCCGCTCGCCGGCACGCCAGAGGGCAAGCGCCTGTTTGAGCCGCAAACGCACGGCGAACAGCCACTCGCCGCTGGTTTCCCGCACGCCGGCCAGCGTATCCAACAGCCGGGCGGCGGCCTGCGGTTCGCCGGCGGCGATAAGGAGACGGCTCTGGCTGAGCGCGATATATCCGCCGCCAGCCTCCGTCTGGCTAAGGGCCTGCAGGCGAAGCAGCAGCGCGTCGGCGGCCAGTTTGTCGCCCGCGTGAAGGGCAACGGCAATCCGCTCCGCCAGCAGCGGAGCCTGTGCCCGCAGCCAGCCGCGCTGGGCCGCCAGCCCTTCGGCGTGCAGTAATAGTGATTCGGCTTCCGCCAGTCTCCCCATTTCACGGGCCTGACGGGCCAGGATGATATAGCCGCGGCTAAGGCCGTCGGGCGGACAGAAGTTGTCGATGGTCTCCAGACGCGGAACCAGCAGGCTTTGCGCCTGCTCGCCCTTCCCCTGCTCCCAGGCGATCTCGGCGAGAATGGGCGCCAGGGTAGCGCCGCTGCTGGCGTTCTCGCCGGTATGCTGCTCCGCATAGCGCAGCGCCCCCGCGGCCTGACGTTCCGCTTCGGCGAGATTCCCCTGGCGCAAATAGCTCTGCGCCATGACAAAGGCCCGGTAGACCGTCACGAACAGGTTGCGGTTAGCAACGCTGACGCCGGATACCCGCTGCTGTACCTCCAGCGCCTGCTGCGGCCGGGAGTCCGCAAGATGGCAGTAGCTGAGGATGTTGCACACCAGGCCATCAACCCAGATATCGCCGCAGGGCACCTCGCGCAGCAGCGGTTCGACAATAGCGATACTGCGGGCAATATTGTCAGCAAAGGCTTCGCAGATCGCGCGAACGACCCGCAGCTTCACCCACGAGCTGTGGGCCAGCGCCCCGCCATGCGCCGCCGATTGCGTCTCAATGGCGTCGAGCAGTTGGCGAGCGTCGCTAAACCGGAAGCGGTGGGCTAACGCCCAGGCCAGGTTAAGCTGAAGCTCGATGCGCGACGGGTCGAGATTGGCTGGCAGGTAGCGTATCCACTGCACCAGGGTATCGATATCCCCCTCCTCCGCCAGAGACTGCGCGCCCGCTTCCGCATCCCTGGCCGCCGATTTTCCGGCGGCCAGCGCATGACGTATCGCCTCGGCCCACAGCTGCTGCGAGGCGAACCAGGCGCTGGCGCGATCGTGCAGCTGGCGAATATCAATATCCCCGCCGTGGCGCAGGCGATGCAGCAGCGCGTCGCGCATCAGCGGGTGATAGCGAAACCAGCGGCCGCTGTCGTCCAGCGCGGAAAGAAACAGATTGTGCTGCGCTATCCACCTCAGCATCTCGCCGCCGTTATGGCGGCCGCAGACGGCATCGCACAGATCCGGATGCAGGCGATTAAGCACGGAGGTATGCAGCAGGAAGTCGAATACTTCGGGCGGCAGCGGCGCGAAAATCACTTCATCCAGATAGCGGGAGATTGACCGCGAGCCGGCGCCGAAGCCCATCGCCGTAGACGCGTCCGGGGAGAGCGCGGCCATTTTCATTCCCGCGACCCACCCTTGTGTGAGCGCGATAAGCCGGGGGATCGCCTGCGGATCCAGCCCCGACGCGCCAGCGAAATAAGCGCGGGCTTCGCTGGGGTTAAAGCGCAGTTCCGGGTCATAGACCTCCAGCAGCTGGTCCTGCATATGCAGACGGCTCAGGGCTAAAGGCGGCTGACTACGGCTACCGATAAGCAGATGCAGCGCCGGCGGCGCATGGTGCAGCAGCCAGCTCATTCCCTGATGAATCGCCGGGTCGCTGATGCACTGATAGTCGTCGAGGATCAGGTACAGCGGGTGCGGGCACTGATTAAGCTGATTAACGAGCTCAGCAAAGAACAGGGGGAGCTCGGCCGGAAGCTCGCCTTGTAACAGATGCAGAAACGACGGGCTCCACCCCTGCCACAGCGGCCGCAGCGCCTCCTGTAGATAGCGCATAAACAGCAGCGGCGCGTTGTCTTCCTCTTCAAGGCTCAGCCAGGCCAGCGCATCCCCTTGTCGAAGGCGGTGCCGGTACCACTGCGCCAGCAGGGTGGTTTTGCCAAACCCGGCGGGCGCGCGCAGCAGGGTTAAACGGCGGGAGACGGCGCCGTCGAGGCGCTGCAGCAGGCGCTCCCGCGACAGCAGGCTTTCCGGCGTACGGGGCGGCGTAAAGCGCGTGGAAATAAGCGGCAGCGTCCCGGTGAAACGTAAAGGTTCCTGATGAACAAACGCTGTCAGTGAATCATCCGCCGAGGGTAAAAAAGCCATACCGCGATTACTCCTTAAATCCAGTCCGTACGCTCATTATCCCCCCCATCAGGGGGGTAGGCCACGCTTATTGCGCCCGATAGAGTAGTGCCATTCGCCGCAGCGGCTACGACGACATCGGCCGCGGGCCTCCCTGGTTTATTAATCAGTACAAGGTGAGTACAGACATGGCTATCGAAAATAAAGTTGCGCTGGTGACCGGCGCCGGTCAGGGCATTGGTCGCGGTATCGCGTTGCGTCTGGCTAAAGACGGCGCGTCGCTGATGCTGGTCGACGTGAACCCGGAAGGGATTGCCGCCGTCGCCGCCGAAGTGGAAGCGCTGGGGCGCAAAGCGGCCACCTTCGTCGCTAACATCGCCGACCGCGCGCAGGTGTACGCCGCCATTGATGAAGCGGAAAAACAGCTCGGCGGCTTTGATATTATCGTGAACAACGCCGGGATCGCCCAGGTTCAGGCGCTGGCCGATGTGACGCCTGAAGAAGTGGACCGCATCATGCGCATCAACGTTCAGGGAACCCTGTGGGGCATTCAGGCGGCGGCGAAAAAATTCATCGATCGTCAGCAGAAAGGGAAAATCATCAACGCCTGCTCTATCGCCGGTCATGATGGTTTCGCGCTGCTGGGCGTCTATTCCGCCACCAAATTTGCCGTACGCGCCCTGACGCAGGCAGCGGCGAAAGAGTACGCCAGCCGCGGCATCACGGTAAACGCCTACTGTCCGGGGATTGTGGGAACCGGAATGTGGACCGAGATCGATAAGCGCTTCGCCGACATTACCGGTGCGCCGGTGGGCGAAACCTATAAAAAATACGTGGAAGGTATCGCCCTTGGCCGCGCCGAAACGCCGGACGATGTGGCAAGCCTGGTCTCTTATCTGGCAGGCCCGGACTCCGATTATGTTACCGGTCAGTCGATTCTGATCGATGGCGGTATTGTTTACCGTTAAGGGATAAACCCGGCGCAGAACGCGCCGGGTTTTTGCGGGATTACGCGTTAGCCGCGGGCTCCTGCGGCTTGTCGCTGCGGGTGTTTTCCAGCATCCGGCGAACCGGAACAATCAGCAGGCACAGCACCGCGGCGCAGATCAGCAGCGCAATGGAGCAGCGTGCGAACAGGTCAGGCAGCATATCCAGCTGATCGGCCTTCACGTGGCCGCCAATCAGGCCCGCCGCCAGGTTACCCAGGGCGCTGGCGCAGAACCACAGCCCCATCATCTGGCCGCGCATTCTTTCCGGCGCCAGCAGGGTCATGGTCGCCAGGCCAATCGGGCTAAGGCACAGCTCCCCCAGCGTCAGCATCAGAATACTGCCCACCAGCCACATCGGCGAAACGCCCGCGCCGTTGTTGCTCAGGACGTTTTGCGCCGCCAGCATCATCAGGCCAAAGCCCGCCGCCGCGCATAAAATACCGATAACAAACTTAGTGATGCTGCTCGGACGGACGTTTTTGCGCGCCAGCGCAGGCCATGCCCAGCTGAATACCGGCGCCAGCAAAATAATAAACAGGGCGTTGATCGACTGGAACCACACCGCCGGGATCTCGAAGGAGCCGAGCATACGGTTGGTATAGTCGTTAGCGAACAGGTTAAACGAGGTCGGTTTCTGCTCAAACGCCGACCAGAAAAAAGCGGCGGAGATGAGCAGGATAAAGCATACCAGCAGGCGGGCGCGCTCTTTGCGGCTCAGTCCGGCGAAGACGAACAGGTAGATAAAATAGAGCACCACCGACGCCGCAATCACGTAGACCAGCACGCTGGCGACCGCCACCGGGTTAATCACGATAACGCCCTGGGCAATCAACGCGATGATAACCGCCACGCCGACCGTCAGCGCCAGCAGCCATGCGCCGACGCCGTTTCGTTTCACTACCGGGCTGTTCCAGGTGGAGTCGAGGCCGACTTCGCTGTCGTAGCGTTTCATCGCCGGAACGGCAAAGACGCGGAAGATAATCAGCGCCACCAGCATCCCGATACCGCCGATGCCGAAGCCCCAGTGCCAGCCGTGAGATTTAATCAGCCAGCCGGAGATCAGCGGGGCGATAAACGACCCCATGTTGATGCCCATATAGAACAGCGAGAAGCCGCCGTCCCGGCGCGCATCGCCTTTCTTGTACAGCGTACCGACCATCACCGAAATACAGGTTTTGAACAGGCCGGAACCGAGCACGATAAACATCAGGCCGATAAAGAACAGGCTATCCCCCATCACCGCCGACAGCGCGATGGAGAGATGGCCGAGGGCGATCAGAATCGAGCCGTACCAGACCGCCTTTTGTTGCCCGAGCCAGTTATCCGCCAGCCAGCCGCCGGGCAGCGCGGCAAGATACATGGTCCCGGCAAAGATCCCGACAATGGCCGACGCGTTCTCGCGCGCCAGCCCCATCCCGCCGTCATAGACGGTGGCCGCCATAAACAGGATCAGTAATGGTCGAATACCGTAAAACGAGAACCGTTCCCACATTTCGGTGAAAAACAGCGAACCGAGGGGGTAAGGATGACCAAAAAAGGTCCGAGTTTCATTTTTATTAACAGAGGAATGCATAACTTCTCCCAAAGATGTCCGCAGCGCTTTAACGCAGCGGAAAGCGTGTTGGCCTTTTATACACAAGGCCAATCATTCACATTTAATGTGACGTAATTTAACCATTTGATAACCTAATAATGGTCCTGTCTAGTCCCTTCCCCCAACTTTTTAGATGAAAAGTCGACAAACGTCTACTTTTACAGATTTAAAGTTGGCGAGAGAGGAAATGTGATTGACAGAGGCATTCATGACAAAAATGATACTTTTTCATTTATTTACAATGAGTTAAGAAATCACACTGGCAACTTCATCCCGCCAGAAAACCCGGGCGATAAAAGGGGTAAAAGCGGGAAAAAACAGCATTAATGGGGGCTTTATTGAGTAATGCCGTTTAATGACATTCTCATCGACTCAAACCAGGGGGAACTCGCGGCAGGAAATATTCCAACCTGCAGCCGGAAGAACGATCGAAGCGAGCATCCCGGCTCATTGGCCCATTAACGGAGAGGAGATGTCTACAGATAGCGGATCAAAAAGACGATAAGCTCCTCAATCAGCTGTGGCTTCATGACTCTAAAAATATACTTAAACTTTTTATGGGATATTTTTACAATGCGCCATTTCGCTTTTGATGCCGTCAGCCGCAGGGTGAGCCTGACTTTCAGCGACAGGCTTTCTTCAGATACAATAATCCGCACTTTATTTCTTGCGTAGTCATATTTGAAACTAATATCAAAAAAGAAACCATCGTTTGCCACGGTGATTTTTTTGGCATCGCCAAAAGAACCCTTGGTAACTTTATTATCAGGATTTGCTTTTAGATGTGACAATATTGAGACATATAAGCACACGAATTTTATTTTAAACTCACGCCGCTGTCGCTTTATTTTCTCCTTTTCCTTCCTTAATCTTTCCAGGCTATTTGTCATCGAACTCATTTATTCTTCCTGCCATATGATTTATATCCTATATAATCACCAGCGAGGTTTTTAAGACAGGATAGCATCACGATAATTCTCCATGCGAATAATCAGACAACGCCTCAGAATGTTATTTCTGTAGCGTTCGGTAGTATCCGCTCATTATGGCTTGCATAATGACAATATATAAAATATGGTTTTTACTGTCATAACGCGATTCTGACATAAAGATTGAAATAAAATCCACTTTTTATTTCATTGGACATGTTTTTCAGAAGTTTCGCGTTACATTTTAAATGTGCGGGTACTAAGAATTATATTAGCTACGCGCATAATGTATTGAAAACTTTTAAAAATGAGGGAAACCAGCGACCCGTTTGTCCGTTGACGGATAAGCCGATGATCCCTAATGGCATAGAGGAACGTTTGAGGGGTTATACCCTTCGGGGGTATCTTTCCTGTACGCCACTATCAACGACGCTTTAATCCAGCGCGCTTTAATTGCGCTATATTCGGGAGAAGCCGTCACTTTCTCCAGCGCCGGGTTGATACGCGGCGCAATACCGAGCCCTTTACCGTAGTACTCCGGATCGGTGCGCCGCTGCCGGAACAGAACGCTAGAGGTGCGCCTCTTCATCCAGGGAGATCACCTGAATGCCGGCATTACGATACGCCTGAACGTCATCGGGCAGACGATCGACCACCACGGTATCAATCCGATCCGCAGCGGTAAACTGGGCAAGCGAGGTATTATTCAGCTTGCTGTAGTCGCAGACGATAATCACCTGGCTGGCGTGTTCAACCATGCCGCGTTTCGTTTCTGCCAGCATGATATCGGCCACGCAGGCGCCGTGTTTCAGCGACAGCGAATTGGCGCCCATAAACGCTTTATCGACGTTCAGGGTATCAAGAATGGAGCGTCCGTTGATCGCCACCACGCAGTGGTACCCCTTCTTCACGATCCCGCCCAGCAGAATGGTTTGAATAGAGGGGCTGGCTTCCAGCTCGCGGGCGATTTGGTAATCGTTGGTGACCACCGTGACGTTTTGTCGGTCGCGAATATTGCGCGCGATATGCAGGGTCGTCGTGCCGGTATCCAGCACGATAATGTCGCCATCCTCAACCAGCGCCGCCGCGCGCTGGCCGATCCGCTCTTTCGCGCTGAGGTTGACAATTTCACGCGCATCCGACGCCTGTTCAAAGCTCGCCCGCGTGCGAAGAACGGCGCCGCCGTGGGTACGGGTCAGCAGTCCCTCCTCTTCCAGCTGGCGGAGATCGGCACGAATGGTGGCGCCAGATACATTAAAGACGTCACACATCTCAGAAACAGCCACTTTGCGTTTTTCCCTGAGAATACTGAGCAACTTCTCCTGTCTTTCTTCTGCAAACATTCTGCCTCTCTCTTATTTACGGCACGTTACGCGCGACGCGGCGCTGGCTTACCGTTGCTTATCAGTCGGGTCCTGCGCTCAGGGCATCCAGCCTGTCGTATAAGGCGGCGGATTGCCGGTAGAGCGTATCAAAAAGCTCGCTGCAGGCGTGGTAATAATCCCGCAGACGGGGATCCGGCGAAATCAGCTTATCGAACTGCACCGTCTGCCTCACGCCGCTGGCAAAATCCGCGTACAGCCCCGCGCCAACCCCGGCGATAATACCGCATCCGGTGACGCCATTCTCCTGATTGCGCGTAGATAATATCGGAAGATTGTACGCCGCGGCTTTGATTTCAAGCCACAGCGGGCTGCGCGCGCCGCCGCCGGAAGCGATCATTTGTTGCGGATATTGCCCGCACGCCTGCAGCTGGCGCAGATTGCGCCAGGACGCAAAGGCCACCCCTTCCAGGATCGCGCGGAATAAATGACCGCGGCGATGCTTGCGCTGCAGGCCGAAGAACTGCGCCCGCGAGTTCGTGTGTTCGGCCAGACGCTCTCCCGTCAGATAGGGAAGAAAGAGCAGCTCTTCCGCACCGGCCGGCACCGCCGCAGCTTCCTGCAAAAGCTGCGGGTGGGTAATCTGGTTATCGGCAAGCGCCAGCCGCGCCCAGCGGACGGCATCGCCGCCGGCGTCGAGAATCGTAAATCCGCCCCAGGCCGCGTTAGCCAGATGAAGGTTATTGACCAGCGGGTGGCGTAACGGCCGCGGCGACACTACGGTGATCAGCGTCGACGTGCCGGTGGAGTCGGACGCCATCCCCGGCTCATATACTCCCGAGCCCAGCAGAGAGGCCGCCATGTCCGACGTACCGGCAACCACCGGGATCCCTGGCGGCAGGCCCGTCAGGCCGGCGGCGCGTGGGGTTACCTGGCCGATAATGTCGCTGGAAAGTTTGAGGTCCGGTAGCTGATCGACCCGCAGGCCAAACGTTTCGCAGGCTTGCGAAGACCAGGCGCGGGTTTCGCTGTCCATCAGGAAATAGCAGGACGCCTCGCTATAGTCGGTCGCCAGGGCGCCGGTCAGCATGAAATTAATATAGTCCTTCGGCATCAACACCTTGGCGAGCTTTGGCCAGCGCTCCGGATGATGTTCACGCCACCAGGCTAATTTGAAAGCGGGCCAGGCCGCCGCGGGCGGATTATTTAAATGCGCCAGCCACGTTTCCCGCCCTTCGCGCGCGGTAAAAGCTTCCACCTGCGGCTGGCTGCGCTTGTCATTCCACAGCAGCGCCCTGTCCTCCACCAGCTCGCCGCGATCGTCCAGCAGGACGGTGCCGTGCATCTGCCCGCAGGCGCCAATAACCGCAATCTGCGCAGCCGTTTCAGGATAGCGGTAAAGCACCTCGCGTATGCAGTCGCAGGCGGCCTGCCACCATAAAGACGGGGCCTGTTCTGACCAACCCGCACGCGGCGTGGTCTGTTCATACTCTCTTTGCGCAAAGCCTACCATCGTGCCGTCAACGCGCAAAAGAGCGGCGCGGGTACTGCCAGTGCCAACATCAATCGTGAGTATTTTATCTTTCATCACTGACTCCGGTGACGTCTTAAGGCGGGCCATCAGGCCCGCGGTCTCTCAGTTTAATCGGCGTTCAGCTCGGGAAAGCGTTCCGGGTGCTGCTCCAGTTCAGCCAGCACCTTGGTGACCGCGCCATGGCTCATGCCAAAGCGGCGGACGCCAAGCTGGTACAGGGCGCGCACCGTTGCCAGATCGCGGATCCCCCCGGCGCCTTTGATATCGATTCGTCCTTTAAGCTGGTCGGCAATAATGCTGACTTTTTCCACCGTCGCGCCGGTCGGCGCCCAGCCGGTGGAGGTTTTGACCCACTTCATCCCCACCTCTACGGCGATATCGCACACGCGGCGGATCTGCTCCTCATTGAGATAGTGCGTTTCGAGGATCACCTTCGCCGGTACCGGCGCGGCGGCGTCCACCACACGGCGCAAATCTTCGCGCACATAGTCATAATCGCCGGATAACACTTTGCCGATATTCACCACCATATCCACTTCGCGGGCGCCATCGGCAATCAGCTGCCGCACTTCCTGAACCTTGGTGTCAGTCGCATGCCCGCCGCCGGGAAAGCCGACCGGCCCGCCAATCATCACCTCTCCCGTCCCCTGCTGCGGCAGCAACGTACTGAGAAAACGCGTCCAGCAGGGCAGAACGTGGACGGAAATAATGTTGTATCGGGCTGCCAGCTCGGCGCAGGCGCGAACGTCCGCCTCGGTACTGGTGGCCTGGACTGCGCTCAGGTCGACTAAACGTGCAAAACGACGGGTTGTTTCATTCATGGTTTTATCCTGCTCTTTGTTTTTAGTTGCTTTCATTTAATGCTCTTAAACGGCTTAAATCCATTTAAAAACGCATAAAATGAAAATAACGTGATCAAATTAGCATTTTTTTATTTTCATTTGCTTTTAATTAGCAGACGAGAAATGAGCGATGCCCTTGATGAACGGGCGTAAACGGGCATAAACGGGCGCAAAGGCAATATTGCATTTATTTTTGTTTGTTTTTGTTTATGCCTGAATAACGGGCGAGAGAGCGAAACCGCTGCCGGATATGACGCCAAAATGCGTACGCTGTCACATTGGCCGGCGACAAAAAGGTCGCCTTCGCCGGATATTCCGGAGGTCTCAACGCCCTACGCAAGGGAAAGGTAATCTGATTATGTACTTCAGGAGAGAGCTATGTTGCCGCTGGAACGTCATCGTTTGATTGTTGAACTGCTGGGCCAACGCGGCGTGATGCGGGTGAATGAGATTGCGCAAGCGACTCGGGTCTCCAGGGAAACGATTCGCCGCGATCTGAGCGAGCTGGAACGGAAAGGGATTTTAAATCGGAGCCATGGCGGAGCGCTGGCGGCGGAGAACCCGCTGCCGGCGATCCGAGCGGCGTCGCCCGCCCTGCCGGTCGAAGATAGCCAGGGAAGCTTTCAGCAGAGAACGCTGCTGCACAGCGAAGGAAAAATGCGCGTTGCCCGCAAAGCGCTGCAGTGTCTCCAGCCGGGACAGACCATCGTCCTGGACGGCAGCAGCACCAGCTGGTTTTTGGCCCGGCAGATGCCGGAGATGACGCTAACGGTTATCACGCCCTCTATCCGCATCTTGCAAACGCTGATGAGCAGACGCTCGTTGCATCTCGTGGGACTGGGGGGCGATTTTTCCCCGACCGAGGAGGCATTCTTCGGTGAAACCGCCTCACGAACGCTGCGCGAGTACGCCGTCGATACGCTCTTTTTCTCCTGCCAGGGGCTGGAGCGCGATAGCGGTTTATATGCGGGTACGGAAGCCCACGCCGCCCTGTTGAAACAGATGATGCTGGCCGCCCGTCAGACCGTGGCATTGGTCGACGGCAGCAAGCTGGGGCGAACAGGCGTCGCGCGGATCGGCGGATTGGGCGAGCTGGACTGTTTAATCACCGAAAAGTTTGTCGATCCGCTGCTGGAAAAAGAGATGACCTGGCATAACGTCGGGCTACAGATCGCCTGAGTACGCCGTCATGACGTGACGGTGACTACGCGCATTGTCGAAACGCTGCTTCCCGCGGCAGGGCCAGACTTTGCCTGAAATCAGCCACTACCGGAATAAAAGAGGCCTTATGCGTTATTACCTTTCTCCCTCGCTCATGTGTATGGACATGATGAAGCTGGCGGAACAGCTGCGCTTTTTAAACGGCAAAGCCGACAGGCTGCACGTCGACGTGATGGACGGGCACTATGTGAAAAACCTGGCGCTATCGGCCAGCTTTGTGGCGCAGATTCGGCCCTATACGTCGCTTCCCATCGATGTCCACCTGATGGTCGAAGAGCCCGCCCCGTTTATCCCGGCGCTGATAGAAGCCGGAGCAGACGCCATTTCCCTGCATCCGGAAACCATCTGCCGCGAAGCTTTTCGGGTCATCAATATGCTTCGCCAGGCGGGGAAAGAGGTGGGGATGGTGCTTAATCCCGCCACGCCGGTTGAGAGCATCCAGCACTATCTGCATCTGCTCGATAAGGTCACGGTGATGACCGTCGATCCGGGCTATGCCGGTCAGCCGTTTATTCCCGAAATGACCGCCAAAATCGCGCAGCTTCATCAGCTAAAAGAGAGCCGCAGCCTCAACTTCTTGCTGGAAGTCGACGGCTCATGCAACCGCAACACCTACCGTGAGCTGCTGGGAGCCGGGGCGCAGGTATTAGTGATGGGCAGCAGCGGTTTATTCCGCCCGGATATGCCGCTCGAGCAGGCCTGGGAAAAAATGTCCCGCGATCTGTCCGCCGCGCTGCACTCCCCCGAGCACGTATAAAGGAGCGAATGATGTCAGGAAAAGTCTGTGTTTTTGGTTCATTCAATTTCGACATGGTGGCCAGAGTGGAGCGCTTCCCGGTGCCGGGCGAGTCGTTAGTGGCCTGCGGGAGCATGACCAGCGCCGGCGGAAAAGGGGCGAACCAGGCCACCGCCGCGCTAAAAGCGGGGGCGAATGTCCACTATATCGGCAAGATTGGCAATGATACCTTCGGCCATTTTGCCCGTCGTCATCTGAAGAGCGTGGGGTTTAACGCCGTGACGCTGCTGGTCGCCGAAGAGGTCCCCACCGGCAATGCGCTGATTTATGTGGCCGGCAACGATGCCGAAAACATGATTGCCGTCGACCCCGGCGCGAATATGACGGTGACCGATGATGAAATCGCCGGCTGCATTCCCGCTATCGGCTGCGCAGATGTGGTGCTGGTTCAGCTGGAGAATAATCTTTCCGCCATTGAACAGGTCGTTGACGCCGCGAAAGCAGCCGGGGCCTTCGTGGTGCTTAATCCCGCTCCCTGGCAGCCCGTTGAGCACGCCTTTCTAAGCAAAGTGGATTTGCTCACGCCGAACGCGACGGAGGCCGGGTTAATGACCGGGCGCCGGGTTGACTCTCTGGCGGCCGCGGCCGAGGCCGCCGATGCGCTGCATGCTCAGGGCGCGCGCAATGTCATTATCACCCTCGGCGCAAAGGGCGCCCTGCTGAGCGAGCAGGGCGTGAAATCCCCTATTCCGTGCTTTCCTTCTCATCCCCGCGATACCACCGGCGCGGGCGATGCCTTTAACGGCGCGCTAGCGGCGCGTCTGGCCTGCGGCGAGCCGCTGCATAGCGCGGCCCGATTTGCGGCGGCCTACGCCGCCGTCAGCGTCGAAAAGCAGGGCGCATCATCTTTACCGGATTACCAGGAGGCACGAGAACGGCTTTTACGTGCCGCCTCTGATTATGAAATGGCTTAAACCCTACTGTATAAAAACCATTAAGAGGATAGCTCAATGAGTACGCTAATCACGGATAAGGTCGATAAAGCGGCGGTCCACAATGAAAAACTGGACGCCAGCGCGTATTTACCGCACACCCCCTGGCTGCAATTTTTACTGGTCTGTTGCCTGTTTGCGCTCTGGGGGATGGCGGGCAACCTGAATGATATTTTGATCGCCCAGTTTAAAAAGGGCTTCGATTTAACGGATACCCAGACGGCGCTGGTGCAGTCGATTTTTTTCCTCGGCTACTTCTTTGTCGCCCTGCCTGCGGCGGCGCTGATTAAGCGTTATTCCTATAAAGCGGCGATTATTATTGGGCTGTGCCTGTACGCCCTCGGCTGTTTCCTGTTCGTCCCGGCCGCGCAGATCATGACCTACGGCGCGTTCCTCGCCTGCCTGGGGGTGATCGCCTGCGGACTCTCTTTTCTGGAAACCTCGGCAAACACCTACTCCAGCCTGCTGGGCCCGATCCACTCCTCCACCCAGCGCATTAACTTTTCGCAGATCTTCAACTCGCTGGGCGTGATTTCCGGCGTGCTGATTGGCCAGGTGATGGTCTTCGGCGAAAACGATCCGAGCCATGAACAGCTGCTGGCGATGCCCGCCGCCGCCGCGGACGCCGCGCGCCATCAGATGGTCGGCCAGGTGGTCGGGCCCTATCTGATTATCGGCTCCGTGCTGGTGGTGCTGGCGCTGGTGTTCGTGTTTATTAAATTCCCGTCGTGCAAGGGCACGCCCTCTCAGCAGCAGCAGCTCCCGACGGAAAGCATGGGGCCTACGCTGAAACGCCTGTTTGCCATCCCGCGCTTTCGCCTCGGGATCCTGTCGCAGTTTTTGTACGTCGGCGCCCAGGTTGGCGTATGGAGCTTCACGATTCGCTTTGTGCAGCTCGTGCAGCAGGGCACCAGCGAGCACTCCGCAACCTACTGGCTGCTGGCTTCTCTGGTGATTTACGCCGTGGGTAAAACGGTGGCCACCTGGTTGATGAACCGCCTGAATCCGGCGCTGCTGCTCGGTACCTTTGCCCTGGCCGCCACCGCCCTTTTACTGGTTGCCGTATTCAGCAGTTCAATGCTGGCGGTCTATGCGCTCATTCTGGTCAGCTTCTGTATGGCGCCATGCTGGCCGACAAACTTTGGTCTGGTCATCAAAGGGATGGGGAAAGATACCCAGACCGCAGGCTCGATCGTGGTGATGTCGATTATCGGCGGGGCCGTTATTCCGCTGGTGATGGGCATTATCTCGGATATGAACGGCGGCAATATGCAAATCGCCTTTATCGCCCCACTTGTGTGCTTTGTGTATGTCGCTTTCTACGGTTTCTGGTGCGTGCGTAAGGGGGTATAACATGCGCGAACTGATCAACACGATTGCTCATATTGGCTATCAGGTCAGCGACTTAACGCGTTCGCTAGCCTTCTATGAACCGCTGGGCTTTCAGCGCCAGCAGCGGTTTAGCAAACCGTCGCCGCAGGGCGCTATTGAAGTCGCGTTTCTTGAAATGGCGGGCGCCGTCCTCGAGCTGTACCAGCTTCCCGAAGGAACGCCTTTTGACGCCCCTCGCTGCGGTATCGATCATCTGGCGCTGGAAGTCAGCGACCTGGATGCGGTGCAGCAGCGGCTGGCGGCGCTCGGTTATCCGCTCGATGAAGGGCCGATTGAAGAAGAAAATGTGCGCTTCCTGCTTATTCGCGGCCCCGATGGCGAACGGCTCGAGTTCGATGCCTTTAAGCGCTAAGCGGCCGGCCTGATCCTCTTCTCCCTTTTAGGCCCGGTTAACACGGGTCTAAAAGCGGGCTTCCTCAGGCTTTACAAAAGCCTGCCTGCTTCCAGATTTTCGCCCCCCCCACCCGACCTCTCCTGCCTATTGTGCAATGTTACAAAATTGCTTCTGTTTTGTTGATTTTCTATTGTGAGCCATTCGGCAATTTCCTCTTCTGAATTTCCCCAGACTACTTCCAGTCAATACGCAATATCAGGAGAGACAAATGAGCAGCACCTCCGCCGACTTCCAGAATCTGTACCAGGCCCTGAGACACAGCGCCGCCCGCAGCCCGGATGCCCTGGCGCTGGCGTTTGAGGATCGGCGCTATCTGTACCGCGATTTTCACCTGCGGGTACAGCGAGCGATGGCGCAGCTTGACCAGGTCTGGTCGCTGCGCAAAGGCGATCGAATCCTGCTGGCCTGGGGGAATCATCCCGCATTTTGCGAAGTCCTTTTTGCCGCGCTTGGTCTGGGCATCGAAGTGGTGCCTTTCAGCACGAAGCTTAAGCAGGCCGAAAGCGAGGAGCTGGTGGGCCATATCGCCCCGCGGGTCGTACTGTTCGATGCGACCGTGCAGGACTGGCTGAAAAACACCCCCGACGCGCGCGCGGTTTCGCTCAGCGAATGGCAGGCGCTCCCCCTTCCCGAACCGCTGACCCGCCAGCCGGTCCCGGTTAACCGCGACGATACGGCGGTGATGATGTTCACCTCCGGTACCACCGGAGAGCCGAAAGGGGCGATTATCACGCACAATAACCTGCTCTGCGCGATTGACGCCTATACGCAAAAACTGAATCTCACCGCCGCGGATAGCACCATTCTGGCGGTACCTATCTATCACATCACCGGCCTGTCGGCGCTGCTGGCACTGTTTATTAGCCTCGGCGCGAGCATCTGGCTGCAGCACCGATTCAACGCCCCGCAGGTGATCGGCACCCTGCGCGAACAGAACATTACCTTTCTGCACGGCTCGCCAACCATCTTTATCCTTCTCTGCCAGGCGGCACGCGAGCAGAGCGCCAGTCATCCTGGCGATTTCCCCGCGTTACGCACGATTGCCTGCGGCGCGGGCCACCTGAGCGATGGACTGATCAACGAGTTAAAAACGCTGTTCCCGCATACGGCGATTCAGCCGATCTACGGGCTCACCGAAACGACCTCACCCGCGACGATTTTTCCGGGCGACGTCTGGGGCAGCGATAAATGCGGCAGTTCGGGCCAGGCGATCCCCGGCCTCGCCATTACGATCCGCAACGATCGCCAGCAGCTCCTCCCCGCCGGGCAAATCGGGCATATCTGGCTAAAAGGCGACGTGGTGATCCGCGAGTACTGGCAGCACAGCGAACGACGCCCGAGCTGCGATGCGCAGGGCTGGTTTTGTACCGGCGACCTGGGCTATCTCGACGATGAAGGCTGGTTGTACATAAAAGACCGCAGCAAGGACATGATCAATCGCGGCGGAGAGAAGATTTACTCGCTGGAGCTGGAAAACATTCTCTCTACCTATCGGGGAGTGCGGGAAGTTGCCGTCATCCCGACCCCCAGCCCGATCTATGGCGAAGAGCCGGTGGCGTTTATCGTGCCGGACGGCCAGCACCACCTGACCAGCGAAGAGATCCTCGGCTGGCTGAAGGTCAAAATCGCCCGCTTTAAGCTGCCGGCGCGCATTATTTTCACCCGCGTTTTACCGCGCACCCATAACGGAAAAGTGAGCAAACAACAGCTCAAAACGCGCCTCGCGGAATCCATCATCACGCTATCAACGGAGGATAAAAAGTGAGCAGCAAATTTATCGACGCCCATCAAGCGGCCCAGCGGGTCGCCAGCGGCGACACCGTCTGCACCGTCGGGATGACGCTTATCGGCGCGGCGGAGTCCATTTTAAGCGCTATCGAAGCGCGCTTTCTGACTGCTGGCGAACCGCGCGACCTGACGCTGCTGCATGCCGCTGGGCAAAGCGATCGCCAGCGCGGCATCCAGCACTTCGCCCACCCGGGTATGGTAACGCGGCTTATCGGCTCGCACTGGGGCCTGGCGCCGCGCTGGATGGCGATGATCAACAACAACGAAGTGGAAGCCTGGTGCCTGCCGCAGGGGCAGATCGTCCATCTCTATAGCGCGATGGCCGCCGGGCTTACCGGGCGGCTTTCCCCCGTCGGGCTCGGTACCTTTGTCGATCCGCGCATGGAAGGCGGGCGGATGAACGCCCGCACCCGCGAACGGCCCGATCTGATCGAGCACGTGACGTTTCGCGGCGACGAATATCTGTTCTACCCGGCCATTCCTCTGGACGTGGTCATTGTGCGCGGCACCCATGCTGATGAAGAGGGCAACCTCACGACCGATGAAGAGGTGATGAAGCTGGAAGTTCTGCACGCGGTTCTCGCCGCCAGACGCTATGGGGCGCAGGTGCTGGCGCAGGTGAAATATCGCGTGGCGAAAGGCTCGCTGCATCCGAAAAGCATCATCGTTCCCGGCAACCTGATCGACGCCATTGTGGTGTGCGAAGAGCCGCAGATGGATCACCGCCAGACCTCCAGCTGGGACTTCGATCCGGCGCTGTGCGGCGATATCCAGCTGCCCGCCGCGCAGAACGCGCCGCTGCCGCTCGACCTGCGCAAGCTTATCGGGCGGATTGCCTGCCGCTATCTGACGCCCGGCTGCGTCATCAATCTCGGCACCGGCATTCCTAACGACGTTATTGGCGCCATCATTCACGAAGAACGGCTCGGCGAGCAGGTCACCATCACCGTGGAGTCTGGGATCTACGGCGGGCAGCAGGCGGGCGGCGTTGATTTCGGCATCGGTCGTAACCTGAGCGCGATGATAAGCCACCAGGATCAAATGCTCTATTACAACGGCGCGGGGGTCGATATCACCTTTATGGGCGCCGGCGAGATGGACCCGCACGGCCACGTCAACGCCACGCGGCTCGGCGCATCCTGCCCCGGCGCGGGCGGTTTTATCGATATCACCCAGAATGCCCGCCACGTCGTGTTCTGCTCCTCTTTTACCGCCAAAGGGCTGGAGATCGCCTGTGAACAAGGGGCCCTGCATATCCGCCGCGAAGGCGAGGTACGCAAATTGGTCGCCGGGGTGAATCAGGTTTCCTACAACGGCGAGCTGGCCCGCGCCAAAGGACAAACCATGCATTACGTCACCGAACGGGCGGTTTTCGAACTGCGCCCGGAGGGGCCGGTGCTGACGGAAATCGCCCCCGGTATCGATCTTGAGCGCGACATCCTGGCGCATATGGATTTTCGTCCGGCGATCGCCGCGGATCTTCAGGTTATGGACAGCCGCTTGTTCACCCCGCAGCCCTGCGGCCTCGCGGAACATCTGTCCCGGAATTCATCCTCTGACTCATAAGGAAATTAGCTATGAAACTTGCCAGTAAAACCGCCATTGTTACCGGCGCCGCGCGCGGTATCGGCTTTGGCATTGCCCAGGTGCTTGCGAGGGAAGGCGCGCGCGTGATCATCGCCGATCGCGACACGCACGGCGAAGCCGCCGCCGCGTCCCTGCGCGAATCGGGCGCACAGGCGCTGTTTATCAGCTGCAATATCGGTGAAAAAGCGCAGGTCGAAGCGCTGTTTTCCCAGGCCGAAGAGGCGTTTGGCCCGGTGGATATTGTGGTGAATAACGCCGGAATCAACCGCGACGCCATGCTGCACAAACTCTCCGAAGCGGACTGGGACACGGTGATCGCTGTCAATCTGAAGGGCACTTTTCTCTGTATGCAGCAGGCCGCCATCCGCATGCGCGAGCGCGGCGCGGGCCGCATTATCAATATCGCTTCCGCCAGCTGGCTTGGCAACGTCGGGCAAACCAACTATTCGGCGTCAAAAGCCGGCGTGGTGGGGATGACCAAAACCGCCTGCCGCGAACTGGCGAAGAAAGGCGTCACGGTTAACGCCATCTGCCCGGGCTTTATCGATACCGATATGACGCGCGGCGTCCCGGAAAACGTCTGGCAAATCATGATCAACAAGATCCCTGCGGGCTACGCGGGGGAGGCGAAAGACGTTGGCGAGTGCGTGGCGTTTCTGGCGTCCGACGGCGCGCGCTATATCAACGGGGAAGTGATTAACGTCGGCGGCGGCATGGTGCTGTAAGGAGAAAAACGATGACACAGGCTAATGATATTGTGGTTGTCAGCGGCGTTCGTACCGCTATTGGCACGTTTAACGGCAGTCTTAAGCATACCCACCAGCACGATCTCGGGGCAGCGGTTATTCGCGAAGCGATCGCCCGCGCCGGGCTTGCGCCGCAGGATATCGATGAAACGATCGTCGGCAACGTCGGGCAAATCGCCGAAAGCGGTTTTATCGCCCGCATCTGCCAGCTGCGGGCGGGGATCCCGCAGGAGAGCACCGCGTATTCGGTTAACCGCCAGTGCGGCTCCGGGCTTCAGGCCCTGGCGGACGGCATGATGCAGCTGCAAAGCGGCCAGGCCGAGGTGGTCGTCGCCTGCGGAACGGAAAATATGACCCAGCTGCCCTACTACCTGCGCAAAGCGCGCGATGGCTATCGCATGGGCCACGGCGAGCTGGAAGATGGACTGATCTCCATCCTTACCTGGCCAGAAGGGCCTTATCACAACGGCATCACGGCGGAAAACGTCGCGCAACGCTTCGGTATTACCCGCGAAGCGATGGACGATTTCGCCTGGTCGAGCCAGCAGAAGGCGCTGAAGGCGATCGCTGAGGATCGCTTCCGCGAGCAGATTCTGGCCCTTGAGGTACCGGACGGCAAAAAAGCGACCCGCCTGTTCGCGACCGATGAACACCCGCGCGACACCCCGCGCGAAAAGCTCGCCGCGCTGCGTCCGGCATTTAAAGCCGACGGCGTGGTGACGGCGGCCAACTCCTCCGGCATTAACGACGGCGCGGCCGCGCTGGTGATGATGACCCGCCAGCAGGCGGAACAGCGCGGCTTAACCCCGCGCATGCGGATTCGCGGCTGGGCGGTCGCCGGCTGCGGCGCGGAGATTATGGGGTTTGGCCCCTCTCCCGCTACCCGACGCCTGATGGACCGTCTCAATATGGATGTTCACGCCATCGATTTAATTGAACTCAATGAGGCCTTCGCCGCCCAGGCGCTGGCGGTGATGAACGATCTGCGTCTCGATCCAGCCCGCGTTAACGTCAACGGCGGCGCGATCGCCCTCGGCCACCCGGTGGGCGCCAGCGGTGCGATCCTGCCGGTCAAACTGATGTATGAAATGGCGCGCAGCGGCGCACGCACCGGTCTGGTCACCATGTGCATTGGCGGCGGCCAGGGGATTTCTATGCTGTTCGAGCGCGAAGGCGCTTAGGAAAAGACGGCCCGAAGTGGGGCTTCGGGCCGGGCGTCGTTCGGGTCAGCACCCGGCGACAACCTGTGAGCTGACGAACGGGATCGACGCGATCCCGGCAAGGCTTCTGACCACGAATACGGGGAAATAATAACCATGTCCGCAATAAATGAAAAGGCGGTAAACGGGGCGCAGCTACAGCGCACCCATAAAAAGATCTACCGCCATTTGATGCCGTTGCTTATCGTGGCGTACATCATCAGCTTTATTGATCGTACCAATATTGGCATGGCGAAAGCGACCATGTCGGTGGATATCGGCCTTTCCGCAACCGCATTCGGCCTCGGGGCCGGGTTGTTTTTTCTCACCTACGCGGTGCTGGAGATCCCCAGCAACCTGTTTTTAACCCGGATTGGCGCACGGCGCTGGATCGCCCGCATCATGATCACCTGGGGGATCATCTCCTGCGGCATGGCGTTTGTCACCGGGCCTACGTCCTTTTACGTGATGCGCCTTTTGCTCGGCGCCGCCGAAGCAGGGCTCTATCCGGGCATTATTTACTACCTGACCCTCTGGTTTGGCCGCGAAGAGCGCGCTAAAGCCACCGGTCTGTTCCTGCTGGGAGTCTGCCTGGCCAATATTATCGGCGCGCCGCTGGGCGGATTGTTATTAAGCCTTGATGGAATGTCCGGCTGGCACGGCTGGCAGTGGATGTTCTTTATCGAAGGGCTGCCTGCGATAGCGCTGGCGTTCGTCGTCTGGCGCAGGCTGCCGGATAAACCTGCCGACGCCCGCTGGCTGGACAGCAACGACGTGGAGGCAATCAACGCGGTGCTGGAGAAAGAAGCCAAGGAGACGCGCCATACGCCGAGCCGTTTTTCCCTGAAAACCGCGCTCACCACCCGGGTGTTTTTGTTGCTGGTGCTGATTTACTTTACCCATCAGTTTTCAGTTTACGGCCTGAGTTATTTCCTGCCGGGGATCATCGGTAGCTGGGGCCAGCTTACTCCGCTGCAGATCGGTCTGCTGACCGCCATCCCGTGGATCGCAGCCGCCGCTGGCGGGATCCTGCTGCCGCGTTTCGCCCGGACGGAGCAGCGTTCGCGCAGCATGCTGATGGCTGGATATCTGGTCATGGCGACCGGCATGGCCATTGGCGCGATTGCCGGCCACGGCGTGGCGCTGCTTGGCTTCTCGCTGGCCGCTTTCATGTTCTTCGCCATGCAATCCATCATCTTTAACTGGCTCCCCTCGATCATGAGCGGGCATATGCTGGCGGGCAGCTTCGGCTTGCTTAACTGCCTCGGGCTGTGCGGCGGCTTTCTCGGGCCGTTTATCCTCGGCGCGTTTGAGGACCGCACCGGCGCGGCAACGTCCGGCTTATGGTTCGCCGTCGCGCTACTGATCGTCGGCGCGCTGGTGTCTCTGTTCATCAAAAGTTCGTCATCCCCCGGCAGTGCATCGGCAAAACAAGCCGACGGTGAAAAAGCGTAATCAGGAGGTTCTTATGCGCATCGAAGTCTTACTGGATTTAAAAACTCGACTCGGCGAAAGCCCGGTCTGGGATGTTGAACAGCAGCGTCTTTGGTGGGTGGACAGCCTCGACGGGCGCCTGTTCGCCTGTAACGCGCAGGGCGGCGCGATTAAGAGCTGGGACGTGCGGCAGAAAATTGGCTCGTTCGCCCTGCGCCAGAACGGCGAAGGCGCGGTGGTGGCGCTAGAGAATGGCGTGCATCTGCTCGACTTCGCCAGCGGCGAGCTGACGCTACTGCACCATCCGGAAGCGGACCGACCCTTTAACCGGCTCAACGACGGCAAAGTCGATCGTCAGGGACGTTTTCTGTTTGGATCGATGGATATGCGTGAAGAGGAGCCGAGCGGCGCGCTATATCGCCTGGACGCCGATCTGTCGCTGCACGTGCTGAAGAAAAATATCATCGTCTCTAACGCCCCCTGCTGGAGCCCCTCCGGCGAGACGTTCTATTTTGCCGATACCTGGACGGGCGAAATCTGCGCCTGGGACTACAACACCGCGACCGGCGATCTCTCCGGAGAACGAGTCTTTTGCCGTGTCGATAGCAGCGAAGGCGGCGCGGCGGATGGCGCCACCGTGGACAGCGAAGGCTATCTGTGGAACGCGCTGGTCTACGCGGGCAAGCTGGTGCGCTACACGCCGGAGGGCAAGGTCGATCGCATCATTGAGATGCCGGTGAAAAAAGTGACCAGCGTCATGTTCGGCGGCGAAAACCTCGACGTGCTGTACGTCACCTCAATGGCGCAGCCGCCCCTCCCGCGCTTCCCGGAAGATAATCAGCTGCGCGGCAGCCTGTTCGCCCTATACGACCTGGGCGTGACCGGCGTAGCGGAACGGCGTTTTGCCGGCTAAGCCAACCTCCGGCTCGCCGCGATAACAATAATACCCGGCGAACTGACTCTGACCCTGACACCAGGCGGCGCGCATCATGCTGTCGCGACGCCGCGGAGTAAACACGACTATGACAACAATCAATCACACGCCTGCCGGCGAACAAGGTGGAAAAAAGCGGCTGATACATCGTTTCTCCTGGGTTTCGCTGCTGGTTTGCTGGCTAATCTGGGTGCTTAACGCCTACGATCGCGAGATGATCCTGCGCCTTGGCCCGGTCATCTCTAAAGAGTTTTCGCTCTCGCCGGAACAGTGGGGCAACGTCGTCGCCCTGATTATGGTTGCCCTTGCGGTGCTGGATATCCCCGGCTCCATCTGGAGCGATCGCTACGGTTCAGGCTGGAAGCGAGCGCGCTTTCAGGTACCGCTGGTGCTGGGCTATACCGCCCTCTCTTTTCTTTCCGGAATTAAAGCGATCAGCCACGGGCTGACGGCTTTTGTGCTGCTGCGCGTTGGCGTCAACCTCGGGGCCGGCTGGGGCGAGCCCGTCGGCGTCAGCAACACCGCAGAGTGGTGGCCGAAAGAGAAACGCGGCTTCGCGCTGGGGGTGCATCATACCGGCTATCCGATTGGCGCGCTGCTGAGCGGCGTGGTGGCAAGTCTGGTGCTTTCCGCATTTGGCGAAGGCAGCTGGCGCTACTGCTTCCTGCTGGCGCTGATCGTCGCCATCCCGCTGATGATTTTCTGGGCGAAATATTCCACCGCCGATCGCATCAACACGCTTTATCTGCATATCGATAGCCAGGGGATGACGCGCCCGGCGACCCAGGAAAGCAGCCATGTTGCCAAAGGCGAAGGGATGAAGACCTTTTTACGCACCCTGCGCAACCGCAATATTTCGCTAACGGCGGGCAATACCCTGCTGACGCAAATAGTCTATATGGGCATTAACGTTGTGCTGCCGCCGTACCTTTATCACGTCTCCGGCCTGTCGCTGGCGGCATCCGCCGGGCTAAGTATTATCTTCACGCTTACCGGTACCCTGGGCCAGATAATTTGGCCCTGGCTGTCCGATAGCTTTGGCCGTAAACGTACTCTGATCGTCTGCGGTCTGTGGATGAGTATCGGCATTGCGCTGTTCTATTTCGCCACCAATATGCCGCGCCTTATCGCCATTCAGCTATTTTTTGGCCTGGTGGCCAACGCCGTGTGGCCTATCTACTACGCCATGGCTTCGGACTCCGCCGAAGAACGCGCCACCTCTACCGCCAACGGCATTATCACCACGGCGATGTTTATCGGCGGCGGCATTTCGCCATTGCTTATGGGCTGGCTCATCCAGTTCGGTGGGGGGTGGGAAAATCCGGCGGGTTATATCTACGCCTTCTTTACCATGGCGGGATGCGCGCTGCTGGGGATGTTATTGCAGCTCATGACCACCGATAAAACGCCGCGCAAAGCGCATTAACGCAGGAGAACGCATGAAGATTGTTATCGCGCTGGATTCGTTTAAGGGTAGCTGTAGCGCGCAGGCCGCTTGCACAGCGGTAGCACAGGGGTTGCGCCGGGTTGACGAGGAGCTGGAGCTGGTCGAAATGCCCGTGTCGGACGGCGGAGAGGGGCTGCTCTCGGCCCTTGCGGAAAGTCCGCAGCTGAAGGGCGCGAGGTGGCAGCAGCAGCGTTGCGCCTCGCCTTACGGTCTCTCCGTACAGGCCGCGTTTCTGATCCTGCCCGGCGAACGGGCCATTATCGAGATGGCGCAAAGCTGTGGGCTGGAGCTCACGCCGAAAGCGCAGCGGGATGTGCGCCAGGCCAGCAGCTTTGGCCTGGGTGAGCAGGTAAAAGCGGCGCTGGATGCCGGGTGTCGGCGTTTGATTATCGGGCTGGGCGGCAGCGCGACCAACGATGGCGGCATCGGTTTTGCCCAGGCGCTTGGCGCCCGCTTCTGGCGCGAGGACGGCACGCTGCTGCCGGTTCCCGCGGCGGGCAAGGACCTAGCGCATATTCAGCGCATCGATTTAAGCGCCATGGACCCGCGCTTACGACAGGCCGAAATACAGGCCTCCTGCGACGTCACAAATCCTCTGCTTGGGGAAGATGGCGCCACCTGGGTGTATGGCGCGCAGAAAGGCGCGGATGAGGCGGCGCTCAGGGAGCTGGAGGCGGGTATGGCGCACTACAGTCGGCAACTTACGCAAACGCTCGGCTACGACGTCAGCGAACGGCCCGGCGCCGGGGCCGCGGGCGGTATGGGGGCCGCGCTGATCGCCTATGCGGGCGCCACGCTGCGCCCGGGCATTGACCTGGTGCTCGAACTGCTTAACGCCGACCGTCATCTTAGCGATGCCGCACTGACCATCGTCGGGGAAGGCTGGCTCGATCGTCAGAGCGCCTTTGGTAAAGCCCCGGTGGGCGTGGCGGGCAAAGCGGCGCGCCACGGCGTACCGGTTGTGGCCCTTTGCGGCGGACGCGATGAGAGCAGTCGGCAATTGTATCAACACCATATTGACGCGATGTGGTCTATCTGCCAGCGCCCTATGCCGCTGGCGGAGTCGATGAACACATGCGAACAGCTCCTCGCCGACGCAGCGGAGAATGTTCTACGAACCTTTCTGAGCGGGCGGCGCGGAGAGGCACATAAGCGGATAACTGTATGATTATTACGACGGCGCTGGCTAATGAAATTGTCGCCCGGGCAATGGCGATAATTCATCATAACGTGAACGTGATTGACCATCATGGACAGATCATTGCCTCAGGTGAACGGCATCGTATCGGCGAGCAGCATGAGATCGCCCGTGAGGTGATACGCACCGGTAAACGCATTTGTATTAATAACACCGCGGAAGCCGCGCGTTTTCAGAATGTGCATCCCGGTATTAATCATCCCATTATGTATGACGATCGCGTGGTGATGGTGGTGGGTATCAGCGGCGATCCCGCGGCGATCAGCCGCTATGCTGAACTGGCGGTACTCACCGCCGAGCTGCTGGTCCGCCAGGCCATAGAGATGCGGGAAACCAACTGGCGACAGCGTCTGCGCGATACCCTGTTTGGTCAATATCTTGATCAAGGCGCTTCGCCCGCCGGACAGGAAGCGCTGCATCGCCTGGTGGAGCTTGGCTTCGCTTTTGATGCGCCGCTGGTGCCGGTCGTGGTAACCGTCCAGGTCGAACAGCACCAGCTAAGCGAAATACTGAGTACGCTGCTGCGGGAATTCTCGCAGCTGTCCGGGGTAAGAGACGTGATTTTGCTGGGCAGCAATGAAATATTGCTCCTCAATACGCTGAGCGACCCCCAGGAAACGCTGCTGCGGGGCATCGAGTTTGTCCTCAGCAATCAGATCAGCCATTACCATATCGGCATTGGCGTGCAGGCGGACAGCGCCCCGGATATTCGCGAGGCCATCCGATTCGCCAGGTCGGTGATTGAGGTGGGGAGCAAAGTGCAGCCGCAGCGGCAGATCTACTACTTTCGCGAAATGGCGATGCTCTGCCTGTTCCGGGTGCTGGAAGACAGCTATATGGTCAATTTTTTCATCAATAACGTACGCCAGCTGCTTGAGCATGATTCCGGCGAAGTGCTGCTGGATACCCTCAGCAGCTTTATTGCCAATAACGCCGAGCCGGGCAAAACGTCGCTGCTGTTGGGGATTCATCGCAATACGCTCACCTACCGGCTGCAGCAGATTAAAAAGCATATTCAGCTCGATCCGATGGTCTTCACCGACCTGACGCAGCTGGCGGTGTCGGTACACTGCTATCGTCGGCAGAACCCGCGCCAGAGCGAATGGATTGATACCTTAAGCTAACGTGCGGCGGGCGAGCAGGCCGGTACGCGCCCTCGCCACCTGGTACCGCGTATCACTCTGAGATCGCCGTTTATCAAAATAATAGCGCGCCCGGCGATTTTATCGCGGGCGGTGCCTCCGTCGCCGGTGGCGGGCTTTTCGCCTCAGCCGTTCGGCGGAGCTTGCTCGCTTCAGTCGCCATTTTTGTACACAATTTAATCAAATGGCACCATTCTTGCCTTTTATCTACGTTCCCCGACCGCAGCATTCGTCGGCCAATATCGATAAAAAGGACAGGAAAATGGCGCAAATGAATGAAAACATCGCGACCGCACCGGTCTCTCCCCTCCGCGATTTTTTCGCGAAACCCCGTATCATCGCCAGGCCCGGCTTTAACCGCTGGCTGGTGCCACCGGCCGCGCTGGCGGTTCATCTCTGTATAGGTATGGCCTATGGGTTTTCCGTTTACTGGCTGCCTATGTCGCAGCTCATAGGAGGAAGCGCGTCCTTGCAATGCCCCGCCACGATGTCGTTCTGGCAGCAGCTGTTTACCCGCGATTGCGACTGGAAAATCTCCATGCTGGGCTGGACCTACACGCTGTTTTTTGTTTTTCTCGGCTGTTCGGCGGCGCTGTGGGGCAGCTGGCTTGAGAAGGTTGGACCGCGGCTGGTGAGCTTTATTGCCACCTTGTGCTGGTGCGGTGGCCTGCTGCTATCCAGCGTCGCTATCTATTTCCATCAGCTGTGGCTGCTGTGGCTGGGGGCCGGGGTCATCGGCGGAATCGGTCTCGGACTGGGCTATATTTCACCGGTTTCGACGCTGCTGCGCTGGTTTCCAGACAAGCGCGGAATGGCGGCCGGGATGGCGATCATGGGTTTTGGCGGAGGAGCGCTGGTGGGCGCGCCGCTGGCAAACGGTCTGATGAATTACTTCGCCGGTCCGGCCGGCAACGGGGTATGGCAAAGCATTCTGGCGCTGGCGGCGATTTATGCGCTGTTTATGCTCGCCGGTACCTTTGGCTATCGCCTGCCGCCCATGGGCTGGCATCCTTCGGGTGAGAAGGCGCAAAAAACGATTCGCAATAATCCCACGATCCAGGTGCACGTCCGCGTTGCCTGCCGCACTCCGCAGTTCTGGCTGCTGTGGATGGTGCTGTGGCTCAACGTCACCGCGGGGATCGGCATTCTCGGTATGGCTTCGCCGATGCTGCAGGAGATCTTTGCCGGCAAACTGCTGTCGCTCGATCTCAGCTGGCATGAGCTGAACGGCGAGCAGCTGAAACGCATTGCAACCATGGCCGCAGGATTTACCGGCCTGCTCAGCCTGTTTAACATCCTGGGACGTTTTTTCTGGGCATCGGTATCCGACCTGTGCGGACGCAAAATGACCTTTGCGATCATTTTCTGCCTGGGGGCCGTGCTGTACGGCACGTTGCCGCTGGTGAATCACGGCGGCTATATCGCGCTGTATGTCTGCGCGATGTGCATTATCATTTCGATGTACGGCGGAGGCTTTGCCAGTATTCCCGCCTATCTGGCCGACGTCTTTGGCTCACAAATGGTGGGCGCGATTCACGGGCGCCTGTTAACCGCCTGGTCGGCGGCGGGGATCAGCGGCCCGGTTCTGGTGAACTATCTGCGCGAGTATCAGCTGACGCACGGGGTCTCGCCCGAGCGCGTCTACGATATTACGCTGATGGTCCTGACCGGCCTGCTGGTATTGGGTTTTATCTGTAATCAGCTGGTGCGTCCGCTGACGGAAGAGCATGCGATGACCGCGGAACAGCAGCAGCAGGCGAAAGGACTGTATACCATCAACAAGGATGCCCAGCTCACGTGGGAGCCCCGCCCGTCCACGCTGCTGTTAACCGTAAGCTGGCTGGCGGTGAGCGTGCCGCTGTTATGGGGCGTCGGTACCACCCTCCAGCAGGCCGTGAAATTCTTTATGTAGGTTGTTGCCGCCGATGGCCCGGCGGCTTCTACGAACCTACCGGCGCGTGGCGATCGCGTGACGCAATATGCTCAACGATCCGCTCTACCGCCTCTTCTGCGGTCAGCACCGAGGTATCCAGAGTCAGGCTGGCGGTGCGCCAGGGTTCGTACTCACGGGTGATAACCTTTTGCCAGTCCGGCAGAATATGACCGCGAATATCCGCCACTCGGTTTTCCACGCGATACCGATGCTGCATTTGGTCGGAGCAGGTCAGTTCTATCTCCAGATAAGGCGCGGTATTCTCGGTCGCGACCGCTCTCCAGGCCTGGCGGGTAATGGCTATAGGGTTAACTGAGTCGGCAATCACCACGTTGCCCAGCCTGAGGTTATCCGCAGCAATGGCGTACGCCGCCAGATATCCGGCCGGTCCTATATCGTGCCGGGTGACGGTTTCGGCGCGGATCAGCGCCTGTTCAATTGAATCAATCCGTAACCAGACGGCCCCCAGCCTGGCGGCAAGCAGGCGAGCGATGGTTGATTTCCCGGTACCGGGCAGACCGCCAAAGATCAGTAACATAGATATCCCGTTATTTAAGCGCCTTTAATGAATGACAACTTCCGGACGTTGATGACAATAGAGCGCCGATCGCCTCACGTCCAGCGCTGATGCGCGCATGTGGGATAAGGTCAAAAAACCACAAAAAAACATGGTTAATTTATCTCCATTTAGGGTCTGTTGAGTTTGTTTACAGATACTAAGATGCAGGATGGCAGATTCCCCGGAGCCCGCATGAATACCCCGCCACGGCGTTTAATCCAGTACGGCAGCGTCATGTTGTTTCCGCTGGCGATGATTATTTATGATTTTTCGGCTTACCTGACCACGGATCTTATTCAGCCAGGCATTATCCATATCATCAACGAGCTTCAGGCTGATGTCACCCTGGCTCCGGTATCGGTCAGCCTGTATATGGCTGGAGGCCTGGCGCTGCAGTGGCTGCTGGGCCCTCTGTCAGATCGTATCGGCCGCCGCCCCGTTCTGCTCACCGGCGCCCTGATTTTTGCTCTCTCCTGCCTGAGCATGCTGTTTGTCGCTTCGATCGCGCAATACTTCGTCGCCCGTTTTATCCAGGGAACAAGCATCTGCTTTATCTCAACCGTGGGCTATGTGTCGATTCAGGAAGCGTTTGGGGAAACCGATTCGATCAGAATCATGGCTGCGCTAACCTCTATCGTCCTGCTTGCGCCAGTTATCGGACCGCTGGCGGGCGCGACGCTAATGACGGTGATGCACTGGAAACTGCTGTTTGCCATTATTGGCGCGCTGGGCCTGGTGGCCTGGGCCCTGCTGCTTTTTAAAATGCCGGAAACCGTTATCTCTCAGGGACGGGGATTTAAACCGGGGGAAGTGCTGGCTGATTTCATCGCGGCGTTTCGTCATCCCGTGGTGCTGACCGGTTCGCTGGCGGTGGCCTTTGGCAACGTGCCGATGATCACCTGGGTGGCGCTCTCTCCGGTGATTCTGATTGAACACGGCGGCCTGTCTCCTGCGGCATATGCCTAGACTCAGGTGCCGGTGTTCAGTGGGCTGATTATCGCCAGCGCGATCGTGGCGAACGTGGTAAAAGACCCAACTTCACCGCGCTTTATCTGGCGTACCGTTCCGATACAGCTGACCGGCCTGCTGATCCTGCTGGTCGGTAATCTTCTGTGGCCGCATGTCTGGTTCTGGTCGGTGCTGGGTACCAGCATTTATGCGCTGGGGATTGGGCTACTCTACCCGGTGCTGTTCCGCTTCACGCTCTTTTCCCATCATCTGCCAAAAGGTACCGTGTCCGCCACGCTGAATATTCTGGCCCTGAGCGCGTTTGCCGCTTCCATTGAGGCAACCCGTTGGATCTACTTCCATGCCGGAGGCAGAATCGCCTTCCACTGCGCGGCGCTGATGGCCGGTATCGCCGTGGTAATACTGGTTTCCCGGCTGCTGGAACTGCGTAAGCGGCATCAGGAGGCATCAACAGATAATCGTCACCTCCACGGCAATGTTCATAAAGAATGAGATCGCCCCGGATTTTTTTATTTCAGCCGTTTACCCGCGTCATCCACCACTTTCTCGCCATCTTCCTTAGCGAAAGCTCCTTGCTGAGCATCGGGAAGAATTTCCAGAACAACTTCAGAAGGACGGCACAGACGCGTTCCCAACGCTGTCACCACAATCGGGCGGTTAATCAGGATCGGATGCTGCAGCATAAAGTCGATTAACCGATCGTCAGTAAATCTCTCTTCTGCGAGGCCCAGCTCTTCATAAGGCTCAACATTTTTACGCAGCAGCGCCCGCACCGCGATCCCCATATCGGCAATGAGTTTGACCAGCTCATCGCGTGACGGTGGATTTTCAAGGTAATGAATAACGGTGGGTTCAGTACCGCTATTGCGGATCAACTCCAGCGTATTACGCGAGGTGCCGCAGGCCGGATTGTGATAAATGGTGACGTTGCTCATAGATAGCAGTATCTCATGACAAAGTGAAAGAGAGACGTAGCGCCAGCGCGGCCAGCGTTACAAACAGCACAGGCAGAGTCATGACGATCCCGGTGCGGAAATAGTAGCCCCAGGTGATGGTCATATTCTTCTGTGAAAGTACGTGCAGCCAGAGCAGCGTTGCCAGGCTACCGATTGGTGTAATTTTCGGGCCAGATCGCAGCCAATTACGTTAGCGTAGATCATCGCCTCTTTAATAACGCCGGTTGCGGTGCTTCCATCAATAGAGAGCGCACCAACCAGCACGGAAGGCATGTTGTTCATGATGGAAGACAGGAAAGCCATCAGGAAGCCAGTACCCAGCGTCGCGGCCCAGAGTCCTTTATCCGCCAGCACGTTCAGCACCCCTGAAAGGTATTCGGTTAGCCCGGCGTTGCGCAGACCATATACCACCAGATACATTCCCAGCGAGAAAATCACGATCTGCCAGGGCGCACCGCGTAACACTTTGCCGGTGTTAATGGCATGGCCTCGTTTCGCCACGGTAAACAGTATTACCGCCCCTACCGCGGCAATCGCGCTGACCGGAATGCCAGGCGGCTCGAGGACGAAAAAACCTACCAGCAGCACAATCAATACTATCCAGCCGGTGCGGAACGTAGCCGGATCTTTAATTGCGTTTGCCGGTGATTTAAGCAGGGCCAGATCGTAGGCCGGCGGGATATCTTTGCGAAAGAACAGGTGCAGCATCACTAGCGTGGCGCCAATGGCGGCAATATCGACCGGTACCATTACCGACGCATATTCGGTGAATCCCAGCCCAAAGAAATCCGCCGAGACGATGTTCACCAGATTCGACACAATAAGCGGCAGGCTGGCAGTATCGGCAATAAACCCGGCAGCCATCACAAAGGCCAGCGTCGTACCCTTGCTGAATCCTAGTGCCAGCAGCATGGCAATCACGATGGGCGTCAATATTAATGCCGCACCATCGTTGGCAAACAACGCCGCCACCGCTGCGCCGAGCAGAATGATATACGTAAACAGCAAACGGCCACGACCGTTTCCCCAACGAGATACGTGCAGCGCAGCCCATTCAAAAAAGCCGGACTCATCGAGCAGCAGGCTGATAATAATCACCGCAATAAAGGTCGCCGTCGCGTTCCAGACGATATTCCACACCACCGGAATATCACCTACATGTACGACGCCAGCAATTAAAGCCAGTACCGCGCCCAGCGTCGCGCTCCAGCCGATGCCTAATCCCTTCGGCTGCCAGATAACCAGAACAATGGTCAGGACAAAAATAGCACCTGCCAGTAGCATACCCCCTCCCTGAAAATCACATTCGAAAAAACATATATGTTAAGGCAAATTTTTAAAGGCAGAACGCTTTACCGCTTCCAGAACAGTTTGCTGATGCCAGCTTGCGGGCGATGGCCTGTACGATCTCCTGTTGGCTTAACCAGGCCTGCTCTATTACCTGTGCCGCCCATGCAGGCATATGCGGTGATAAGCGATAGTGCACCCACTTACCCTGCTTGCGATCCAGCAACAATCCGCTTTCCCGCAGCATAGCAAGGTGACGGGAGATTTTGGGCTGCGACTGATCCAACGCCGCGCAGAGATCGCACACGCACAGCTCCCCCATCTCTTTAAGCAGCAGCACAATACCCAGACGGGTTTCATCGGACAGATTTTTAAAAAGCTGTAAGGGTGTTAATGACATCATTCCTCCCAATCGTCGACGGACAGGATACTCCACAGAGATATAAGTTCAATATCACATATGAAAAAACAGATGTATTAAGTAACAAAAAACAAGAGGCAAGTATGCCTGGCGGGTTAATCAGGTCACTTAAATACAACTGACAGAGGGTATCAGAACTTCTTTTTATTTAATCATTTCGAAAGAGCGATGGTAAATCAGCTATACCTGCCACCTCTGCGGTAGCGTGCTGCAATACCATCCTGAATACATCACCGAACGCCCGTGGTTTGAACCCCGGCACGATACGTTGACGGAGAACGGGCGACAGCACTGCCCGTATGTAAATCCAGTGGAAAAGGAAGTAAGACGAATTCTTAAGTTACGCCGTTACGTGGCGGATGCTCAACCCGTGATACTCAGGACTGACTGGCACTGTAGCGGCTGCGGCAACAATTACCACGGTGAACGTTATTGCGTGGCATGTGGTACTGGCGACTTAAGCCATATGCCGGAAGAGGCCTCACGATGAGAATGCTGCTTATCGTTGACTTCACAAAACCTGCACCGAACTTTTCGATTAATGAATATCACTCATAGTCCCAATCCTCCTGCCTGTGATTATCAGCGAGCACAAACCCGTTAACATCCCCCTATCTCTTCATGCTCAACGGATCACCATGCTTAATCAACAGGCACGAACTCACTCAACTACAGTAAAAAAAACTGGTCTATCATTTTTGCTCATTCTGAGCGCCCTGATGGCTGTAACCTCTTTATCAACCGACATCTATCTTCCGGCTATGCCCGTCATGGCAAAGGATTTACAGGGTGACGCAGAGCTGACAATCACAGGGTTTCTTATCGGCTTTTGCATTGCACAACTGATTTGGGGACCGATTAGCGATCGTTATGGTCGTCGACTGCCGCTGTTTATCGGTTTAGGTCTATTCATCGTCGGCTCGGTGGGCTGCGCGTTATCAACGGATATCGTGCAAATAGTCTTCTGGCGTGTTTTTCAGGCGTTAGGTGCCTGTACCGGGCCGATGCTGGCTCGAGCAATGATCCGTGACCTGTTTAGCCGCACTCGTGCAGCACAAATGCTTTCGACTCTGATGATAATTATGGCCATCGCGCCGATTGCCGGGCCCCTGATCGGTGGGCAGATGATTAAAGTCACCTCGTGGCATGCCATTTTCTGGCTGCTGGCGATTATCGGAGCATTAATGCTGATGTCTTTATTCTGGTTACCAGAAACATTACCTGCCGAAAAACGCTCGCAAGCCTCCGTAACCAGAGCTTTTCACAACTACTATGCCTTGCTCACCAACGCCAGATACATGCGCTTTACTTTGTGCCTGACGTTCTACTACGTTGCAGCCTACGCCTTTATCACCGGTTCCCCGTTTGTGTACATCACGTACTTCGGCGTTGATCCGCAGCACTACGGTTGGCTGTTTGCAGTAAACATTGTGGGATTAATGGCTGTGAGTATGGTCAACAGACGTCTGGTTCACCGCTATCCACTGGAAGCGTTGCTCAGGTATGCCGTATTCATCGCCACTATTGCCGCAATAGTGCTGGCGGTCACCACCGGCCTGGGCGTAGGTGGAATTACCGTGATTGTCGGCGCTGTGTTCGTATTCTTCTCCATGAATGGCATCATCGCGGCGACATCCACGGCTTGCGCTCTGGACGCAGTGCCTAATGTGGCCGGCTCCGCGTCGGCGCTAATGGGCGCGTTACAATACGGCAGCGGCATCATCTCTTCACTGCTTCTCGCTTTGTTCAGTGATGGCACGCCATGGACGATGGGCTGGATAATTGCGTTGTTTTCTGCAGCCAGCGCCCTGATGGCACTGACCGTTCAGCTAAAAAAATAAAACGTCGTTATTGATGCCAGACGACACTTTCGTCCAGAGATACCCGCCCTTCCCTGTAACTCAGGGAGGGATGCGTTTTATCTGGGATCCCAAAAGAAATACCGTAAAGCAGCCTGAAACCCTCAGGAACATTTAATATTCGACGCACCGTTTGGGCAAAATAACTCAGCACTGCCTGTGGAACGCCTGCGTAACCGCGAGCTGCCAGGGAAAGCAGGAATGTCTGCGCATACATACCGGCGTCAGAGGCTACGCGAACGTTGTCCCCTACAGCAGGAATGAACAGCAGAGCAACATGAGGCGCGCCGAAAAATCTCACATTACGCTCGACCACTTCTGAGCGACTTAAGTTATCCCCCCGCGCAACGCCCAGTGCCTGATAGTACGAGCGCCCCTGCTCCGAAGCCCGTTGCCTGAATGGCTCGGGATAAGCTTCTTTATCAAAGGTAAAATCAAGACTGTAGTTCCCGGCCCTCAGATCTTCCGTCAGTGCGTGGCTTAACTCACGAAGTTTATCTCCTGCAACGATATGCAGGGTCCAGGGTTGAGTATTGCAGTTGGATGGTGCGCATTGCGCTTCGAGCAAAATGTCTTTGAGGATATCGCTGGGGATGGGAGATGGAAGAAAGGCTCTAGCCGAGTATCTGTTTTTTACTACCTCACTAAATGTTGGCTCTTGCGTACTCATTTGCTTCTCCGCCTGAAAGTAATTTGAAGTGAATGATTCAGTCTCTCCCGATCCATCCTGTCACATCAGGCTCATCGTTTTCATTCCCTGCTCCAGATTAGGTCTATGAATTCCATTCATAGCGCCTATTTAAGCAGCGTAATTATCTTTAACCGCAACTTCGTTAATCTGGGTCTATCGCGTGAATACGCAAGCGGAACGTGGCTACAGCTGATGGACACACCCAGCCTGCGCGGCTGGGGCATCATCGGAGGCTAACTAAATATTCTTATCGAAGAAAACATCTAACTTTTGCATTGCCTGGTCAACGTATTTTGGCACCCAATACGTCTCGATATGGGTAGCGCCATCGATCAGGAAAAGTTCTTTGTCCTTCGTACCGGTGGTTTTCGCGAACGCATCTTCAGTCATATAGAGCGTATCCGCTTTTGAACCGGCAATCATCAGCAGCGGTTTATTAATGAGATTGATATGGTCCGTTACGTCAAAGCTCATCAAATCCAGCAGACTGCTGGTGGTGTATTTAAACGTGGAGTTCGGGTGGGCGTGGGTTTTCCAGTAGTACTCGTAGCCCTGGCGATACAAGGCAAAAGGTAATTTAGCAATCTGTTCATCAGTCAGGTTGGCATCGCCGGAGTAAAGCACTTCTCCTCCGGCTGCTTCCTGAGCTCGAGCGTCAGAAGCCTGCTGAAGACGCTGCTGGATAGTATCCAGCTGTGAATCCTGCATACCGTTACGGCGCACAAGACCTGAATTAAACATGCTGATGGTTGCAATCGATTTAAACCGTTTGTCCGTCTCGGCAGCAACTAGTGAATAGCCACCACCACCGCAAATGCCAAGCAGACCGAGGCGGGCGGTATCGACACCAGGATACTGGCTGATGTAGTCAGCCATGCCGTGAATGTCCTCAATACGATTAGCAGGTTTATCCACGCTGCGCGGCATCCCACCGCTAGCGCCCTGATACGCCGCATCGGCGGTAATCGTGATGTAGCCCTGCTCGGCGAGACGCTGAGCATACAACCCGGCGACCTGTTCTTTTACGCCGCCATTAGGATGTGCAACCACCACGGCCGGATATTTTTTGGCGGGATCGTAGTTAGCAGGGGTATAGACATTCGCAGCAATCTGGATGCCATGAAGATCGTATTTCACTGGGTGAATGTTGACCTTGCCTTTGACGTTCTCGGTGATGGCTCCGTCATAGACGAGAGTGAATGGATTTTTTTTGTAATCAGCCGCATTGACTGAGGTCACTCCGGCCATAGCCGTGAGTAGCATTGCACTAATAAGCGTGAATTTCATGGTCTCTCCCGATGAGTGTCGGCCTGGTTATACAGGCTCGCAGAATCAAATTTTCAGGCTCAGAGTAGGCGGAGAGGGCTGTCAGCATCGTGACAGGGAAATAACATTTTTGTCAGGAAATAGGCTGGGATGGGAAAGCATTTCTGACAGCGCTGTCAGGTAGCCGTCAGCTTTATGTTGGCAATCACAACGCAGAATGGTCCCGCCTAAATGAGAGTCATGTTTAATTTTCTGAGAAACGGAGCGATCAATGAAAAGCCAGAATGCCCCAACAATGCCAGAGCGGCGCAAGCTATTAGTCGCCGGGGCCGGTATTGCCGCCGCCTCGCTGATTCCTCACGTATCAGCGGCGAGCCAAACCTCTCAGGTCGATTCGTCCAGACAACCCAGCCAACGTCCTTCAACTCCTGGCAAGCGTAAACTCGGGAAGCTGGAAGTTTCTGCCATCGGTCTGGGCGTGCAGAACATGAGTCGTAAATACGACACCTCCGTTCCCTGGCGTCCCGAGATGATCAATGTTATCCACCGTGCATTTGATGAAGGGGTAACGTTCTTTGACGCTGCTGAAGCCTACGGCCCGTTTGAAGTCGAAAAAATTCTCGGGGAAGGCGTCGCCCCGTTCAGGGACAAAATCGTTATCGCCACCAAGTTTGGCTGGAACATTGACCAACAGACGGGTAAGCGTCTGCCGGGCCTTAACAGCAGACCTGAGCATATCCGACAGGTCGTCGACAATATGCTCAAACGCCTGCGTACCGATCGCATCGACTTACTGTATCAACACCGGGTTGATCCACAGATCCCCATTGAAGATGTCGCCGGTGTGGTGAAAGATTTAATGGATCAGGGGAAAGTCCTGCACTGGGGTCTGTCTGAAATGGGCATCAATACGTTGAGACGCGCTCATGCGGCATTACCCGTTACCGCCGTGCAAAGTGAATACTCCATGCTCTGGCGTGGCCCTGAAAATCAGGTATTTCCGGTGTGTGAAGAGCTGGGCATTGGGTTCGTGCCATGGAGTCCACTCGGCGTGCAATTTTTAACGGGCTGGATTGATGAGAATACCCGGTTCGCTGCCGGTGATTTCCGCGCGACAGAAACGCGTTTCTCGCCTGAAAACTTGCCACACAACTTACAGCTGGTTGAACTACTGAAATCCTGGGCAATACGAAAAAATGCCGCACCGGGACAGATTGCTCTGGCATGGCTCCTTGCGCGTAAACCCTGGATTGTTCCCATCTCTGGCACCACCAATAAAGACCATATGCTGCAAAACACAGCGGCTACCACCGTGTCGCTAACTTCCGCTGAGATGACCGAGCTCACCCGCTCACTGGATGCCATCACTATCCAGGGTCAACGTCTGCCGGATGCTGTGCAGGTTTATTCTGATGTTGAAGCACCGTTGAAAAGTTAAGAGGAAGTCCCGTTATGCGCCTGTTGTTAGTCGAAGATGAAGAAAAAACGTCAACCTATCTCAACCGTGCGCTGGGTGAGTCCGGATTTACGGTAGATGTCTCTGCAGACGGAGCTGAAGGTCTTCATTACGCGCTGGAGTTCGACTACGACGCGATAATACTTGATGTGATGCTACCGGGGATGGATGGCTATCGGGTTCTCGAGGGCGTGCGGGCAGCCAAACAGACGCCGGTGCTGATGCTCTCGGCACGCGGATCGGTCGACGAGCGCGTTAAAGGGCTTCGCCTTGGCGCGGATGATTATCTCCCTAAGCCCTTTTCCCTTATTGAGCTGGTGGCGCGTATTCAGGCACTGGTGCGCCGCCGCGCTACGGATGGCGCAGACATCACCCAGCTGCAAATTCACGATCTGCATCTCGACCTGCTGGCTCGTCGCGTATTTCGCGCCGGAACACGGCTGGAGCTGACCGCGAAAGAGTTTTCCCTGTTGAGCCTTTTGGCCCGGCATCAGGGAGAGATTCTGTCAAAAATGATGATTGCGGAGCAGATATGGGACATGAATTTCGACAGCGATGCCAACGTGGTTGAAGTGGCCATTAAACGACTTCGGGCCAAAGTGGATGCGCCGTTCGATATCAAGCTGTTACATACCGTTCGTGGCATGGGGTATGTCCTCGAAGTCCGGTCCGAATAAATGAAGGGGATAAGCATGCTTAAGCGTTCCATCTCCGTTCACCTGGCGCTGATGTTTGCCTTATCCGCGCTACTGATTGTTTCCGTTATCGGCATCCTGCTCAGAAGCTCCTTGCATGACTCTTTGCAAAAGCAGATGCACAACGAGCTGCTGTTCCGCGAATCATTAATGAGTCCGTGGATCACCGCACGAACCTCTGCTGACGGCTGGTCACTGCTTGCCAATAAATTTACCGTATTAACCAATTCTGAAGGTGAACGCGTTCGCTACTGGATAGTGAGCGATAACCCACGCTTTAGCATGGGGGGAACACCACCGGTAGGTGTTCAGTGGTCTTCTTTGCGGGAAGGCTTTAATAAAGTGCCCGGCGCATCAGAAGGTGCATGCTCGCTGTTTCTGTTAGTGAAAACGATCCCCGCCAACGGTGAGCGGCCTGAGCTGCGCTATGTGGTTGCCATCGACTCCACGCCGTACATGGGCACACTCGATGCGTTCACGCGGACATTGCTGATCATTACCGCACTGGGCGTCGTGATTGTCGCCTTACTGGGATACGTCGTGTCAAGGATCGGTCTTCGTCCCGTTGGGGCGCTCAGTAAACAGGCCCGGCAACTCGCTCCCGGGGACCATGGTCAGCGCCTGAATACCGAAGCATTACCTGACGAATTACAGCAGTTAGCATCATCTTTTAATGGCGTGCTGGAACGGCAGGAGGTCGCCTGGCGGCAGCTCGAAAGCTTTAATGCCGATGTTGCGCATGAACTCCGGACTCCGCTGACTAACCTGATCGGCCAGACGCAGCTGGGGCTTTCGCGCCGACGCTCGCAGGATGAACTGGAAGAGTTACTGGGTTCAAATCTGGAAGAACTTGAACGCATGACGTCTATCGTTAACGACATGCTGTTCCTGTCCCATGCCCATGCGGGTGAACATGCTTCCCAGCTTACGCAGGTGTCCCTGCGCGAAGAAACCCTAAAAACAGCGGAGTATGTGGAACCCTCTTTTGCTGAAAAACAGCTCTCTCTCGATGTTCAGGGCGACGTCACCGCGGACATCGACCGACGACTGTTCCACCGTTCACTGGCCAATTTACTGGAAAACAGCGCAAGACACTCCCCCTCCAACAGTACGGTTACGGTGCGGTTAAGCGAAACCGGTCATCAAGCCTGTGTTGAAGTGTCAAACCCGGGCGATCCAATAGCACCAGAGCACTTACACCGGCTTTTCGAGCGGTTCTATCGCGTTGACACCTCCCGGGCCAGGAGTGATACCCATCATGGACTGGGCCTGTCGATCGTGCGTGCCGTCGCCATTATGCACCGGGGAGATGTCTTTGCGCGTAGTGAAGGTGGCATCAATACATTTGGCCTCACCTTTGCGATACAAGCGGATAAAGCGGCGGGCAATGCTCACTCCGGCGCTGAGCCGGAACCCGGGTTAACTGACAGAATTGTCAGGGGGGCGTCAGCCTGACGTCATTACCCCCTCGATAAAATCATCGCAGGCAATCCCCCTCTTCATTGATAAGGACGCTTTGCATGATCGGACATTTACGTTACCTCGGGCTGTTACTGCCTATTACATTTTCATCCTGGGCAGCGGAGCAAAATCCCGCTGTCCATATCGCCCCTGCAGGAAGTCAGAATGCGGTGTTCGGGCCAGCCGAGAACTTTACCGGTCGTGTCAGGGTTGATCCTCTCTTCAAACCGGATAACGACATCAGTGCTTCCGGGGCTTATGTCACGTTTGAACCCGGCGCTCGTTCCGCCTGGCATACGCATCCGGCAGGTCAGCGGCTGATTGTGACCTCAGGTGTTGGGCTCACCCAGCAAGAAGGCCAGCCGGTGCAGGTTATCCGCGCCGGTGACATTGTCTCTTGCCCGGCGGGCGTCAAACACTGGCACGGGGCGGCACCCGGCAGCGCGATGACGCATCTGGCGATAACCGGGATTGTGGATGGCAAAAGCGTTAACTGGAAGGAGTTAGTGACAGATGAACAATACCACGCCCATTAAAGCATTAGCGGCAGCGGTACTGCTGACCTTTGGTTTTGGTCTCGCGGCACATGCTGCGCCCGTCAATAAAGGAGCCTCAGAAATGAACCACGAACAAAGGGTTTCAGATACGCTGTCAGCCAGCCAACAGGCCATCCCGTTGATTGCGGCATCGATGGCCAGCAGCCAGATGGATAAGCTGAATGCCGCCCTGAATCAGGGTCTTGACGCCGGACTCACGATAAACGAAGCCAAAGAGATTCTCGTCCAGCTTTATGCCTATACGGGCTTCCCGCGTAGCCTGAATGCACTTAGTGAACTGATGAAGGTCGTCGAAGCACGTAAACAACGTGGTATCAAAGATGTTGAGGGTAAAGAACCCGTTGCCCCAATCCCTGTCGGGGATGAACTTCGCCGTGTCGGTACCGCAAACCAGACAAAAATCTCAGGCGCTCCCGTCCAGGGCCCACTGTTTGATTTTGCCCCGGTGATTAACCAGTTCCTGCAAACGCACCTTTTCGGCGACATTTTCGCCCGCGATAACCTCGACTGGCAAAGCCGCGAGCTGGCAACGGTTGGCGCATTAGCGGTCACGCCGGGCGTCGAATCACAACTGCTGTCGCATACGCGAGCAAGCATGCGGGTCGGCCTGACGGCGTCGCAGCTGCGCCAGCTGGCACAGGTTCTGCGTGAACATGGCGAAAGTGATGCAGCAACGCGAGCTGAAAAGGCGCTGCAGCAGGCGCTCGCAAACAATTAGGAGTGGATTATGGAGCATGATCCCAACCGCAGAATGTTAATCACCGCACTTGCCGGGCTGACGCTGGCGAACGTTTCCTTTGCATCAGCTGCGACCGGAACCGCAAACGTGCAGGGTAAAAGCCGTGTTCTGGTGGCGTACTTTTCCCGCAGCGGAAATACACGGGTGATTGCGGGCGTCATTCACCGCAGCCTGAATACCGATCTGTTTGAAATCGAACCGGCTACGCCTTATCCGGAAGACTATTTTCAGACCGTTGAACAGGCGAAAAATGAGCGTGAGCGGGGAGTCAAACCCGCATTGAAAAATAGCGTCGCAGATATTTCACGCTACGAGACCCTGTATTTAGGCTTTCCGATCTGGGGGACCAGCGTGCCGCCTGTTGTGCAAGCATTTCTCAGCAGCCACAACCTTGCGGGCAAATTACTCATCCCCTTCATTACTCACGGTGGCTACGGTAAAGGAGACAGCGACGACATCCTTACCCGTCTTGCTCCGACTGCACGTCGGGAAAAACCGCTGGTCATTGAATGCGACCAGGAGCGAAGAACCACTGAAACGGTCACCAGCTGGTTAGAGACAATACGCATTTAATCGTCCGCATTCATGAGTCTGCCAAATAAGGGCAATCAGGGGTACTAAATAATTAACGCTGACAACTCAGATATGATTGAACGGCAAACATAACAGAGGATGTAATCTTGAAGACAATCTTAAAAACGCTGGCCATCTGCGTAATGGCGGGTGGTCTGGTGGCTCAGTCGGTCTATGCCGAGCCGCTGGTCATTCAGGAACAGGGAAGCTTTTCTGCTGGTGGCACCATCATCACCGCACCAGGAAAATTTGACGCGAAAAAGCCGCTGGACTCTGCTGGCCAAACCTATCATGGCGATCATGCCTCAGTGTTCTACCAAATCCCGGAGAATCCGCATAAATACCCTATCGTCATGCTGCACGGCGCAGGTCAGTTCTCCCGTACCTGGGAAAGTACCCCGGATGGGCGCGAAGGGTTCCAGAATATATTCCTGCGTCGCGGGTTCTCAACTTATCTTGTCGATCAGCCGCGTCGGGGCAGCGCCGGACGCACGACTGTAGAAGGTACTGTTACGCCAAAACCGGATGAACAGATGTGGTTCAACCAGTTCCGCGTTGGCGTGTGGCCAGAGTATTTTAAAGGTGTTCAGTTCTCTCACGACAAAGAAGCACTGAATCAGTATTTCCGTCAGATGACCCCGAATACCGGGCCGTTTGATATCAATGTCATCTCTGATGCGATGTCCGCCGTAGTGGATAAATCCGGCCCCGCTATCCTCTTCACCCACTCTCAGGGTGGCGGGCCAGGCTGGTACACGGCGATGAAAAATGACAAGGTCAAAGCCATTGTCGCCTTCGAGCCCGGCAGCAGCTTTGTCTTCCCGGAAAAAGAACTCCCAGCCCCTATGCCAAGCGCGTTCGACACGCTGAAGGGTGAGCCGGTGCCGATGGAGCAGTTTATGGCTCTGACCAAAATGCCGATTCTGATTATTTACGGCGATAACATACCGGATAAACCTGTCGCCATGCCCGCGCAGGACAGCTGGCGCGTACGTCTGGCGATGGCTCGCGAATGGCGTGATGTGGTGAACAAGCATGGCGGGGATGTGACGGTGACGCATCTGCCTGAAGTGGGAATCAAAGGGAATACCCACTTCCCGTTCTCTGATCTCAATAATGTGCAGATTGCTGATTTGGTGAGTCAGTTCCTGAAAGAAAAAAATCTGCAGTAGAAAGATCCAGTATTGAGCCCTCAATAATGAGGGCTCAATACAACCATCTGCATTATAAAAAATAAATGGAAACTTGACAGTCTGCGTTGAACTGCGATTTCAATGGGTCGATGCACCTCTATCCTTAATCGAAGAGGAGTGTTGCTGTTAGGTCAAATGTCTAGCTAGATTTAGCGATACATATGCAACCTTATCTCGCTATTATCTTTTACGCCGCGCTCCCTTTTTATTTATCAAATTACTCTCACCTTTACGTCCATTAATGACATAATGCACTTCACAATAAATTCTATACTGTGTAAAAAAATCAGAAAGCGCCATATGTAATTCACGTGCCCATGGAAGGCGCTCAAAATTCACATCAAAAAAATCATATACATATTCCGTATTTTCCCTGAGATGGAAAACATTATTTCTAAACGTCCTGAGAGAATCCGCGTGTTCTTTCATTAACCTCCCTATATTATTTGAAATCGGTAGCAATTCCTTAAAATCATCAGGACGCTCATTGTTAAGCAAGATCCGCAGGTTTAGCTTACGAACACCCTCGCAAACCACTCCCAGAAAACCCAACCAGGTAGAAAGATAAATTCTTATATCTATTTCATCACGCTCGTTTAAATGACCATTGACATGCGATTTTTGTCTAAGTTTTTCGTAATTCTTAAACATAAGCTCAGCTGACTGAAAATAATGAGTAAGAAGAACCAACACACGGTCTTGATTCCGGTTAGGAAGCTTATCTCCAGGATGTCTGCTGTCTATATCTACAGCGTAGAAAAATGGAGCATTAGCAATATAATAAAGGTCATAATCAATACAAACCAATTGTTCTTTATCTAATGCATTATTCAAACAGTCTGCAACTTCATCCTTATTCTTGAAGCCATAAGAACTCAGATTCTCTCCTGCAAAAAGGGTTAGCCTCCATAAATTAAACCCTCCAACCTCCCCCTGAGCACCAAAATCAAAATCAATATCCCCAGAACTAAGCCTTACCAGACAACCAGCACCATGCTTATGGTATTTAACGCCATCATCTAACTCACCAGAAATTGGTATATCTAATTCAATCCAATGATTACAACTCAATGGCATTGGTATACCAGAACGATGCATTATTTTTAGCGCGACCAAGATCTTTTCTTGAAAATCAAAAATCAAACGAGCAAGTTTTTCATTCATCGCAGCAGCCCATATTCCATTATTTAAAATAATAGTATCTTAAACCATCCCTCCCCTAAAAAAACAATAGTCAAATTATGAACATTCCATCCCCTCATGAACGATTTTCATATGACACATTCTCAACTTAAATTTCTGGCACTAAGCGGGCTTGAGCAGACAGATTTCACGAGATAAGGGCATGGATAAATTCTCCATACCCTTGAACTATTACTTCCCAGTTGATTTGCTTGGTTTCAGCCCAGGGGTATTGCCGGGGGTATCCTTATTATCACGTCTGCGTTGATCAGGTTTTCCTGTTGATTTTGCAATTGGTTTTGGACCAGGTTTAAGCCCCATAATCGTATTCCTTTGCCATGTCCGAGGTTATTCCTCAGTATGGATATAAGGGGAGTAGTAGGAATTATCAAGCTCAGATGGGAGGTGGATAGCGACTACTAGACTATTATGTGAACAATATCATCTTTTGGTACAAAGCCGACCATCAGTCTCTCTCAATTAATGAACACATCTAATAAACCCTAGCTAATTACCCCATCTAATCGAATAAATCACTTTGCGTTATGCTTTTCCAACACAACAGCTGAAGGATAACGTCATGCAAACTGTAAAACTGAACAACGGTATTGAAATGCCCCTGCTGGGCTTCGGTGTGTTTCAGATGTCTGATCCCGCTGAATGCGAAAGAGCCGTTATTGATGCCATCGATACGGGATACCGCCTAATCGATACCGCCGCGTCTTACCAGAATGAAACCCAGGTCGGGAATGCCCTGAAACAGACCGATATCGCCCGTAATGAGCTCTTTGTGACGACCAAACTCTGGCTACAGGATACGAATTACGAAGGCGCTAAAGCCCAATTCGAACGCTCCCTGAATCGGCTGCAACTTGATTACGTTGACCTTTATCTGATTCATCAACCTTACGGCGATGTCCATGGAGCCTGGCGTGCCATGGAAGAACTGCAGAAGGCAGGCAAAATTCGCGCCATTGGCGTCAGCAACTTCCATCCAGACCGACTGGCCGACCTTATCGCCTTTAACAACGTGGCCCCTGCGGTGAACCAGATTGAAGTTAACCCCTTCAACCAGCAGCTGCATGCCGTTCCATGGAATCAAAGCCGTGGCATTCAGCCGGAAGCCTGGGCACCGTTTGCAGAGGGTAAAAATGGCCTCTTCCAGCATCCCGTGTTAACGGAAATTGGGCAGAAATACGGCAAAAGCGTGGGCCAGGTTGTGCTGCGTTGGATCTTCCAGCGAGGCATCATTTCACTGGCGAAATCGGTGCGAAAAGAACGTATGGAAGAGAACATCAACATTCTCGATTTTGATCTCAGCTCTGACGATATGCTGCAAATTACAGCTATTGATACCGCAACCAGCGCTTTCTTCTCCCACCGCGATCCAGCCAGAGTTGAATGGTTGGCAGGCCGTAAACTTGATGTTTAAGTCGCGATAAAAGAGGTATTCATTCAATGCAAAAACGTTATCTGGGCCAATCCCGACTCGAAGTCTCCGCACTTGGGCTCGGCTGCATGGGGTTAAGCCACGGCTACGGCCCGGCGACCGATACTCGTCAGGCTATCGAACTCATTCGCGCAGCGGTTGAACGTGGCGTCACCTTCTTCGATACCGCTGAAGTGTATGGCCCCTTCCTCAATGAAGAAGTTATCGGCGAAGCCTTAAAACCATTTCGTGACCGTGTGGTCATTGCCACTAAGTTTGGTTTTACTTTTGGCGACGACAACAAGCAGCAGATTTTAAACAGCCGTCCGGAGCATATCCGTGAAGCTGTGGAAGGATCATTACGCCGTCTTAAGACGGGTGTCATTGACCTGCTATATCAACACCGTGTCGATCCGGATGTCCCGATTGAAGATGTTGCGGGTACGGTAAAAGACCTGATAGCTGAAGGCAAAGTTAAACATTTCGGTCTGTCCGAGGCGGGTGCGCAAACCATTCGTCGTGCGCATGCCGTACAACCGGTCACCGCGCTGCAAAGCGAATACTCAATGTGGTGGCGCGAGCCTGAGCAGGAGATCCTGCCGTTACTGGAGGAACTGGGTATTGGTTTTGTGCCCTTCAGCCCATTAGGTAAAGGCTTCCTGACGGGCTCGATTAAGCCAGGAACTACCTTTGGCAAGGATGATTATCGCAGCACCGTACCGCGTTTCGCCGAGCAGGCGATTGAAGCCAATGAAAAGCTGGTCTCATTGCTGGGTGAACTGGCGGCAGAGAAAGGCGTGACGTCTGCACAAATCGCGCTGGCATGGTTGCTGGCACAAAAGCCTTGGATTGTTCCTATCCCAGGTACCACCAAACTACATCGGCTGGAGGAAAATCTGGGGGCTGCCGACATTATTCTTTCGCAGGATGACTCACAGCAGATAAACCAGGCGCTTGAAACGATTAAAATCGTCGGAGAGCGTGATTCTCCTGAGCACCAGGCTCGCGTAGGCCGTTAATACCCGGACGGGTCCTCTGCAATTGGCGGACCCGTTATTCCTGATAGCGAAGTGCATCGATCATTAGCGCAAAAGCGGGGGGATGCTGCTTGCGGCTCGGGTAGTAGAGGTAATATCCGGGGAAAGACGGACACCAGTCCTGCAGAATCTGGATAAGCTCTCCTGAATTTATATAATCCTGCACCCTGTCTTCAGGTATACAGGCGATACCAAAACCGGATAACGCCGCATCAATTCGTTCCGCCTGCAGATTAAAGGTTACCTGCCCTTCTACTCTGACACGTAACGGTTTCCCTTCCTTCTCAAACTCCCAGTGGTAAAGCCCACCGGCTGTCGGCAGGCGCATATTGATACATCGATGATTTTGTAGCTCGTGCGGCGTTTCAGGTGCAGGATTTGCAGCGAAATAAGACGGCGCTCCTACGACGGCCATTCTCATGTCCGGGCCAATTCTTACCGCAATCATGTCCTTATCCACGCTTTCGCCCAGGCGGATCCCGGCATCAAAACGCCCCTCAACAATATCGACAAAGCCGTTATCCACCACCAGTTCGAGATTAATTTCCGGATATTCCCTGAGGAAGGGTTTTAGCTTCGGCCATACCAGACTTCGCGCGGCATGCTCCCCGGCTGATAAACGAATATTGCCAGAGGCGGTGCCGTTCAGCTGAACGAGCGATTCCAGTTCCTGCTCAAGATCGGCAATACGCGGTTCAAGGCAGGCAATAATTCTCTCACCGGCCTCTGTAGGGGCAACGCTTCGGGTCGTGCGGGTCAGAAGGCGGATATTCAGCCTTTCCTCCAGGGCCTTCATCGCGTGGCTGAGTGCAGACTGAGAAACCCCCAGTTTACCCGCTGCTTTGGTAAAACTTCTCTCCCTCGCGACCACAAGAAAGATTTGCAGTTCATTGAAGTTTTCTTTGAGCATCGGCGATTTCCTTATGGCGGCATTCCCTTCATCACACACTCATGAAGGGTGTTCATAGACACAATCATTTTAGCCCTATTACTGACAATAATGATAATTGATATGCTGACCTTATCGAAAATAAGTCTGAATTATCAGAAGATTTATCATGAAAATACTCGTTGCAGGGGCGACAGGAAGTATTGGCCTTCATGTCGTCAATACCGCTATCAAAATGGGCCATCAGCCTGTAGCGCTGATCCGAAATAAGCGCAAAGTGAAATCGCTTCCTCGGGGAACAGATATTTTTTACGGCGATGTTTCATTGCCTGAAACACTCACCGAATTACCGAAAGATATTGATGCCATCATTTTCACTCTCGGTTCCGATGGTCAGGGTCGTATTGGTGCCAGGGCGATAGATTATGGCGGAGTGCGCAATATTTTACGAATATTCAGGGATGTATCTGTTCGTATCAGCCTGATGACCACGATTGGCGTGACTGAACGACTCAGCACCTGGAATCAACGCACTGAGGTTCATGACTGGAAAAGACGTGCCGAGCGTCTGGTCAGGACCACTGGTCACCCCTATACCATCGTCAGGCCCGGCTGGTTTGATTACAACAATGATGATGAACACAGGATCGTTATGCTTCAGGGGGATCGTCGCCATGCAGGAACACCGGAAGATGGTGTGATATCCCGGGAGCAAATCGCCCAGGTTCTGGTCAGTGCCCTGACCCACGACGAGGCAAAAAATAAAACGTTCGAACTGGTGGCTGAACGAGGTGAAGCACAGCATGATCTTACCCCACTGTTTGCAGATCTGCTGGCTGATGATCCACAAAAAATTGATGGGGTTCTGGACATAGACAATATGCCTCTGCGTGAAGAACCTGATTGCATTATTAACGAGCTGAATTTGTATTCAAGAAAATTAGCCAATCGACAACCCTGACAATTTTGTCATATAGCCGTCAGCCTCATGACAGCTTAAGTCTGTATATTTGAATACACAGATGGAGGAAGTTACTCCTGATACAAGTCCAGTTTCAAGCATATTGTTAAAGAGGTACTAGATATGAAAACACTGCTTATTACTACATTGGTCATGGGATTTATTTCAGTGAATGCCGCATCTGCCGCTCAGGAAATTAACCACGCAGATGGGAAAGAAAAGATGGGTGTAGTCTCAGCCAGCAATGCCTATACGCTTGATGAGTTATCGGATGTTCTTTCTCGTAAGGCTGATGAGCAAGGGGCAACATCATTCAAAATCCTGTCGACAACGGGGGATAACAGGCTACACGGGGTTGCTGAAATCTATAAGTAAATCACTAGCATCCCGAACAGGATGTGTCACAGCCCTCTTATAGTGAGCGTCGTTCTATGTTCAGAACAGAAGACATCATCGATGAGATAACTTAATGGATTGATTCAAACTTACATAAACCGCTGAAGATAGAGGATGTTGCTGCGCGGGCAGGATACTCCAAATGGCATCTTCAGCGGATTTTTGTGCAGGTGAAAGAGGTCAGCCTTGGAAAATATATAAGAGATAAAAAACTTAAACTTGCAGCTAAAGATCTCATCGAGACTAATGAGCCATTGATGGGTATAGCCTGTAAATATGGATTCGATTCCCAGCAAACATTTACGAGAGTATTCTTTAAAAAATACAAATTGCCACCATTGAGATATAGACATGCAGAAAAGCGAAAAAAACACTAACACTTTAAAGTTATTAACCTTACGTAACATAACCAAAATAATAATTTATTCCAGAATCAAAAATTGACGGATTTTTGGTCTAGAAGCTTCTTGTTCGGAACAAAGCTCATCCTAGTTTTTAACATATAATCTCTAGACCGTGACCTTCAGCCATTACACATCAGCCAAAATATCGACCAGAACCAGATCGATATATCAACAATATACCCATCGTGGCAAACCATTAACTTTTAGATATCTTATTTACCCTTGCAGTCGATTCATGGCACTGAGTAGACAAGCTAACAGAGCTGAAGGACCGCTGTGAGCGAAAAGCGGACGCTGACCCGGACACCTAAGTTATGCTCAATGAAGACAAATAATGTTACTGCATCAAATTATCGAAATTGAATTGCAATCAATGTGCCATCTCAAATGTCACATCAATATTACCCGTATGCCTGAAAATCCCAACTCCAGAGTGGATACGACCCACTTTCTGAAGGTTACCTATCCGTTCATTGTTCTGTTCGTACATGATCACGAAACTGTGGCGGGGAGCCCAGTAAACAACATCGCCCACTTCATAACCGCTGGTCTGCGTTTCGTTTGCAGGCAGGGCATCCGGGAACCGGTAGCACATTTCGCGTCCGTAAAGATCTTCCATGGGCAGCGTCAGCGGAAAGCGAGAGACCAGCGCCCGGGTGGTGGCATTGTCATAAAACGTTGCCGTCATCACCTGGTCACCTGCGGTGATCTTGACCCGGATACCTTCGGCCTCAGCCCCCAAAGATGAAAATGACACCGCCGTCAGGGAAGCCAGAGCAAGCATGACTGGTTTGAACATAAAACTCTCCGTTGTTTTTATATTTTCAGGAATAACGGCACTGCAATAGTGCCGTTCAGAAACATTATTTATCTGATTTCAAATTGGTGTTAAAGAATGAGACCAGCTTGTCCCACGGGATGAGTTCAGTGCGATCATACAGGTCGATACGGTTAGCCCCCTTAATCTCCACGAGCTCTTTCGGCTCTGCGGCCATTTTGTAAGCTGTATCGGTATAGGTGCGGGATGGTGCAGCATCACCCACGACAAAGAGTATTGGTCGCGGTGAAATGGACTCGATATCGATAAACGGATGGAAGTTCATGAACTTCGCATAGGTCGACGGCGTTGACCGGCGATCGTTGGATGCCACCTTACCGCGCTCCGTCTGATAAAAGTCATTAGACTCTTTACCTTCGATGAACACCGGATCGTTTTGCCCCGGACCATAAACGGGTTGGCCAGTTTCAGCGGTTTTGTAGCGTTGTTCTGCGGCAATCGCCAGGTCCTTGTTTCTCATCTCCACGGTCCGCTCATGGTTCAGACCGGTACGGAAATATTCACCCATGTCGTACATGCTGACGGTGGCGAGCGCCTTGATGCGGGGATCCATTTTTGTCGCAGCGATGGCAAAGCCGCCACTACCACAGATGCCGATTACACCAATTTTTTCACGGTCTACAAACGTACGGGTTCCGAGGAAATCAACGGCAGCGCTGAAGTTTTCTGCATAGACATCAGGCAGCACGGCCCCACGCGGCGTACCCGCACTCTCACCCCAGAAAGACTGGTCGAAGGACAGCGCAACAAAACCGGCTTCCGCCATTTTGGTTGCGTAGAGGTTAGCAGCCTGCTGTCTTACTGCAGCAAAAGGATGGCCGACAATAAGGGCGTCATATTTTTTACCGGCTTCCATATTGCGGGGAGTAAATAACGTGCCGGTAACTTCCATACCGTAAATATTTTTGAATTTTACGGTTTCCGTCTTCACTTTATCGCTTTTATAGAAATTATCCGCACCGTGGGACATATCCGCCGCGACGGCAGTGTTTGCCCCCATACCCAGAGCGACGCTGAGTACAGTCAGTGCAGCCAGGGTTTTTAATTTCCCTTTTGAATGCAATTTCATATTACCTCCTGAATTAAATAACGGTGTTAAGACAAACGGAGTGAAAAATCCGGAGAACAATAAACCTCCGGGCAGCAGGACCTGTTCAGGCCGGATTTTGTTTACTCTGGCCCGCGCGTTTTAACAGCAGGAATGCCACCACTGCAGTGGACAGCACTGCCAGCGCGCCGGCCAGAAATATCGCCTTCAGCCCAAGATGGCTTCCTACCCAGCCGAGCGCAGGACTGCCGATCGCCATCGCCACGTCAAGAAATGCTGTGTAGATCCCCATCACCATGCCGCGGTTCTGGGGCGTTGAACCACTGATGGCTTCAATACCGAGGCCCGGATAAACCAGTGAGTAGCCAAAACCGGCCAACGCGGCTCCGACTGTCGCAATCAGGGACGTACCGGCAAGCCAAATAAGGAACAGACCGGCGGCCTGGACGAGCACAAATATCAGCGCAATACGGGCGCCACCAAAGCGATCTGGAAGATGGCCTGCAACGGTACGGGCAACAATCAGCGCGACGCCAAAGGCGGTAAATGCCATCCAGACGGGCTGCCAGTTCATGGCGCTGTAATACAGTGAGCTGAAGGCCAGGATGGTGCAGTAGCCTGTGCTGGCCAGTGCCGCGCCCAGACCGGGTAACCAGACCACGTGCATGACGGAGCCAAAGGAGGCTTGTGCGGCATGGGGATGAGGCGCCACGGCGGGCATACGGGCGAGATACGCCAGTACCAGCAGCGGAAGCAGGAACGTCAGCAGTGCGATCGCCTCAAAGCCGAAAGCATCAAATAACAGCGTCCCCACCGGTCCGCCGAGAGCCATAGCGGCAAACATCGCGGTACCCACCCAGGCGATAACCTTACCTGCATGCTCCTTATCCACGAGGGCCAGACCCCATGCCACGGCACCGGTAATGATGAAGCTTTCCGCCCCGCCCAGTATTGCGCGCCCGGCAAGCAAAACACCCACAGACAGTACCGGCATGCCGACGAACCAGAGCGACACCTGGTACAGTAGTCCTGAAACGGCAGCAGCGATAAGCCCGGCCACCACGCCCTTTTTGGCGCCGCGCCTGTCTGAATAACTCCCGGACCACACCCGGGAAATCAGCGATGCCGCAAACTGTGCCCCGGCGACCAGGCCCACGATAAACGTCCCGAAGCCCAGGTCATTTTTGACATGCAGCGGCAGGACGGGAAGTGCCACACCGATAATAATAAAGCCGACCAGTACCGCAGCCATTACCGGCATCAGCGCTGCGAAAACCCGGGTACCGGAGTTATTGTGAGAATGTTTTACAGGCATTTAATGCAGCCCCTTACCTTTTAATGAACAGAATGTCGTTTACGTATTTCGTTTTTAGGGCACGATGTGGCCCGCAGAAAATTCCGGTTTGAATTTCCTGTCTACAAGGAAGCGTTAATTGATACAGCTCTTTTTATTTCCGGATGATATAAACCATCCGGAAATAATGCAGGCGTCAGCTACCCGCCTGTTGATGGTTTAATAAACCTGCACGGTCGGCCGGAAAAGTATTTCGTTAACATCCACGTCGTCAGGCTGGCTGATGGCAAATGCAACGACCCGCGCAAAAGCCTCTGCCGGGATTGCATTCTCGTAGGTTTTCGACATACCTTTCGCAATATCTTCGTCGGTGATGGTTTTGGTCAGTTCGGTATCTACCGCGCCCGGGGAAACAATAGTCGTGCGGATATTCCAGGGCTTCACTTCCTGGCGCAGACCTTCTGAAATAGCCCGGACGGCCCATTTCGTCCCTGCATATACGGCACCGCCGGGTCCAACCTTGTGCCCGGCTACAGACGATACGTTGATAAACTGTCCAGACTTCTGCGCTTTCATATACGGCAGCGCGGCGGCAATACCGTAAAGTACGCCCTTAATGTTCACGTCGATCATCCGGTCCCATTCATCCACCTTCAGCTTGTCGAGCATGGAGCTCGGCATTAAGCCGGCGTTATTGATGATGACGTCAATACGGCCGTGCAATTCTACCGCCCGGTCAACGAGGGCCTGGACCTGGGTGCGGTCCGTCACGTCGGTGCGGAGTATGGCTCTGGTATTCAGCCCCAGTTCGCCGGCAAGTTGCTCAAGCTTCTCTATACGGCGCGCCCCAAGGACCACCTTTGCGCCCAGTTTCGACAGGTGTTGGGCTGTTTCTGCTCCCAGGCCGCTGCTGGCACCGGTGATGACGATGATTTTGTTTTCGATACCCTGAGACATACTGACCTCCTGTGAGGAATGGTTATTTCGACTCACGCTGCTCAAACACCGTTTTGAAAACCGGCGCTGCGGAGAAAGCATTGGGCCACCCGGCATAATACGCAAGGTGACTCAGTGCGCCTGAAGCCTGCAGCCGGGTCAGGCCGTTATCCATTGCCCGGTTAAGGTGCGGCGGAATTTGCTGTACCTGCCCGTTTGCAATCAGGGCAGACAGGGTCACCAGACTTCTGTCCCGTGGTGCAAGCCCGGGACGCAGCCACAACTCCCGGAAAAGCACGTCGGTGGTGTCGCTGACAAGCCCCGGCACCGCGCTACCGATACTCTGTTCTACGCGTGCAGCGCGAGCTGCTTCAGCTTTTTCATCGATCGGCAGCAGCGCCTCCTCCGCGCGAGGAAGCTGTTCAGCGTTAATTCCTTTTTGCAGGAATATCTCTTTCGTTACCGCTGCGGCCGCAATGGCATTGCCCCAGCCGGCATAGAACGCCAGCTGCGTGATGGTTTCGGAAAGCTCAGCCGGCTTAACACCGTTTTTCAGCGCCAGCTCCAGCTGCTCCGGTAAAAGTACGGTCTGATTCCGGGCAATAACCGCTGCAACGGTAACGAGGCTGCGATCGCGTGGCGACAAATCCTTTCTTTTCCAGAGGTCTCCTGCCAGCCTGGTGCTCGCATAGCGTTCGAGTGCGGGAGATACTGCCTCTGTGTCGGTGTCTGACAGCGGGCCCCGCTGTGCCCCCGTTTCTGCAATGGCGCTAGCCGATCCGAGAGAAAGCGCCAGCGCAACTGCCGTTGAAGTTTTCATCTGACCTCCGGATTACTGATACTGTTCGTCGGAGACGGGCTCCTGCCAGTCCACGTTTTTACCGTCCACCATATACGTCATGGCCAGATGGCTCATGGGGGACGTCGCCGTGGCGCCATGCCAGTGGCGAACGGCCGCAGGGATCCAGACGACATCCCCGGGGGCTATATCCTGACGAGCCTTACCTTCTTCCTGAACCCAGCCTTTGCCTGCCGTGACGATCAGCAGCTGCCCGGCGGGATGGGTATGCCAGGCCGTGCGCGCACCCGGGGCGAAATCCACCTGGCCCAGATTGGCACACGTGGACTCGTTTGGCGGCAACAACGGGCTGACAACTGCATGACCCGAGAAGTTATCGGCCTTGCCGACGACAGAAGGGGTCTGCCCGTTACGACGGATTTCGATACTTTCGGCAGAAACCTGGGTGGTACCCAGTACGGACATGGCTGCTGCAGCAATAATCGCTTTCATCTTTCACCTCGCTGGTTACTTTCGGCTAAATGGGTGTCTGCTTACGTAAAGTCCACAACAAAACGATAACGAATGTCTTTTGCTTTGATTCGCTCAAAGGCGCGATCTATCTGGTCGGGCTTTATCAGCTCGATATCGGCCACAATGTTACGGCGGGCACAGAAATCGATGAACTCCTGAGTTTCTGCCATGCCACCCATCAGTGATGCTGAGACCTGCCGACGCTGAAGCCACAGCCCGGAACCGCGGACGTCTTCTATCGGTTCACGGGCTCCGACGATGACGTAGGTACCATCCAGGCGAAGCATATTAGTAATCGGATGAGTGGGGACGCTCGTCGGCACCGTTGATATAAGAAAATCAAACTGGTTCGCATAAGGCTTCAGGGCGTCAGGATCGTTCCAGACAACAGCCTCCCGGGCCCCCATTTTTTTCGCGTCCGTGACTTTTCCTGGAGTGGTGGTGAATACCGTAACATCAGCCCTGCGCGCGACGGCCAGCTTGACGGCCAGATGCCCGAGCCCGCCCATGCCAATAACCCCGACCCGTTGCCCGGCTTCAACCGACCAGTGCTCAAGGGGTGAGAAGGTAGTGATGCCGGCGCACATTAACGGTGCCGCAGCGGCAAGATTCATTCCCGGTGGGATGCGAACGGTAAAACGTTCGGGGATCACCACACGCTGGGAAAAACCGCCATAGTTATAGCCGCCCGAAATTTTATCCGGCGAGTTGAAATTCAGCGTCCAGCCTTTCAGGCAGTACTGTTCCAGATCGTTAACGCAGCTCTCGCATTCCCCGCAGGAATCAATCATGGCACCGGCACCCGCAATATCACCCGGCCGGAATTTCGTCACGGCGCTTCCGATGGCGGCGACACGCCCGATGATCTCATGCCCCGGAACACAGGGATAATTGGTGGCCGGATAGGGTGGTCCCCATTCCTGCCTGGCGATATGAATATCTGAATGACAGATAGCACAGTACATAATGTCGATGAGGACATCGTTCGGACGAAGTGCCCGGCGGGGAATTTCCAGGGGAACAAATGGCCCCTCCGGATCCCTGTTGCCCCAGGCACGAACACGCCAGGGTCCATTACCTGCCTGAGCGGCAGATTCCTGTGCCTGTACCTTTCCCGGTATGACCGCCAGGGTTGATGCTGCAGCAAGGCCGGCCCCGGCCATCAGAACCTTTCTCCGGGTCGGGGACGCTGGCGCGTCCGGCTGGCTATTGTCTTCACATTTTCCGCACATCATTAACCTCCGTTTATCTGCCGTCTTGTTTCATAGATTATTGGCGCATCCGCAATCCGGATTGTGGCATCGGGAATGCTGACGTTTTTATTGCATTTCAGTCGTCAGGTCTGATTAATTAGTGAACGGAAGAAAGTATATCGGAGGACTTATTAAGTGATTAGAGGTTAATATGAGATTGAAATTATAAGGAGTGCTTCTTAATGTCCGATCAGAATCTCAATGACCTTGCTGCCTTTATGGTGGTTGCGAGGGAGCAAAACTTTACGCGTGCGGCAAAACGGCTGGGTGTTTCACAGTCCGCGCTGAGCCAGACGGTCCGCGGGCTGGAGGCGCAGCTGGGCCTCCGGTTGCTCAACCGAACCACCCGGCGTGTTGTGCCCACAGAAGCTGGTGAGCGGCTAATGGCCTCCGTCGGGCCTCAGATTGAGGATATCCAGCGCCAGTTGATGGTGCTGAGTGAGCTACGGGATAAACCTGCGGGTACGATACGGCTTACGGCAACAGAGTACGCAGCAGAGTCGGTTCTGTGGCCAGCGGTATCCCGCCTGGTAAAAGCCTATCCGGATATTAAGGTTGAAATCCTGACGGATTACGGTTTGACCGATATTGTAAGAGATCGCTTCGATGCCGGAGTGCGACCCGGTGAAACCATTGCAAAAGATATGATTGCCGTTCGTATCGCGCCTGATATGCGCATGGCAGTTGCCGGTTCTCCAGCCTATTTCATTGACAGGCCTGCTCCGGTGATACCTCAGGAACTTACCGAGCATTGCTGTATCAATCTTCGGCTCTCAGGGCATGGGGGACTTTATGCGTGGGAATTTGAGAAAGACGGGCGAGAACTCAATGTGCGGGTTGACGGCCAGCTGGTCTTCAATACCGGAAGTATGATACTCAGGGCAGCGCTGGAAGGACGGGGTCTTGCTTATCTGCCTGAAGGGCAGCTGGAACCTTATCTGTCATCAGGACAACTGGTTCGCGTTCTGGAAGAGTGGTGTGAACCTTACTCCGGGTACCATCTTTACTATCCGAGCCACCGCCAGCCAACGCCAGCTTTTAGCTTGCTGGTTGATGAGCTACGCTATTCGACTCGCAAACAGCTATAAGATAATAAAGAGCAGCCTCTAAATCAGAGTTTAGATGGTAAATGAATATCCGCTTCTGGCACGCAGCGGACATTGCTGACTGAGCTGAAGGTCCGCTGTGAGCGAAAAGCGGACATTTGTGATTTGAGCGCTATCGTTTTGATTGAACCGGTGTAGCATTATTTCAATAATTTTGACATTAGCTCAAAAAACGTAGGCAAATCGCGACTGAAAGAGAAGGATGCGTTAATAGCCTTGCGCGCGATTAAACCATCAATAAAGGCAAAAAGGATTATCGTGACTTCCTCAAGGTGAATATCCCTGCGAAACTCTCCCGCCGCAATACCGTCCGCGATAATTCCCGCAATGCTTTGCCGCATGATGGTATCACTGGAGATATACGCTTTCTGCAATTCAGGGTTCCGCGCAGACTCCGCCATGATTTCAACCCACAACTGATGGGTAACCGGATAACCTACATCGCTTATGCACGAAGTAACCTGCGCGCAAAGGCGCTCGTAATTAGTGCCGTTAGACGGAGCACTATGGGCGGTCAAAGCAGAATTTTGCTCTTCAAGAACGATTGCCTTGATAAGGTCATCCTTGCTTTTGAAGTACGTGTACATCGCTCCCTGGCTGATCCCTGCCCGGGTAGAAATTTCACGTACGCTTGTCGCACTAAAGCCTTTTTCTGCAAAGCAGGCTGCGGCAGCGGTAATCAGCTTATGGTAGGTTTCGGTTTTCTTTAACATGTTGACTACTATTTTTAATCCAGGGCACCGGCGTAAATGCGTTTTTTTCTGGAGCCAGTGTTGAACTCTGACCCCAGAATCAGATATTACTTCATAAGCGGTAACGCACTGAGCATATTTTTCAGATTCAGCATATCCCAGGGTAAATGTTCAGCAAGTGTAAGGCCGACAGGTTCCGCTTTTGAGGTTGCCTGAGCTATCAGATTTAGAACATCGTCAATGGATAGTTTACCTTCTGCGACATCACCAAAGTCATGTACTCCTCTGCCGGGCATGGCGAAAAGAACCGAACGGAACAGTGACGGATCGAGAACGTCCAGATCTATATGTATTGCCAGATGTTCAATATTTTCTCTCTTGATCCATTCAGTGACGTCTTTAGCGTCGTTTTTAACCTTTTCAGGACCTATCGTCTCAATGCCATGACTGGCAAGGTATTCAGATTCATAAGGCAGTGGATCGTGGATACCTGCAATCATTATTTTTGTAGGGTTAAGTCTGGTTGCTACATGAGCAACTAAATCCTTATCACCGGTTCCAATGAGCGCTCCAAGAACATGGGCATGGGCGTTCGGATATTGTCTTGCAGTCTGCACGTCAGGATGAGAGTCAATCCAGAGAACACCCAGTTTATCACCGTATTTATTGAGGAGATGGGCAAAAGGAGCCAGTGACACCAGGCAATCGCCACCAAAAACGACAATTGAATCGGGATCATGTTTCTTAATCAGAGCGGCTGCATCGCTTAGCTGCCTGACAATTTGAGGCTTAGCTGTAATGCCATCCACTTTACCAAGCGGCTCCGCTGTGGGCTCATCGACAGGAACTGACTCAACGGGGCCATCCGATTCGGGGGAAAGATACGAGAGAAGAAGTGACCCAAGATGATAGGGGGGATTATTACCACCCTGCCATTGTGGAAATAAAAGTCTAAGCGTTTTACTAGTCATAATTTACCTTTGCTTGTTTTAACAACGGACTGATTTGAGTGAATCACTACCCACAATTGAATGAACGATCATTCATTTTTGCGTACTCATCGTTTTTCCGCGAGCAGCACGGCACATTAAGTTAACCTAAAGGAAAAAATCATTTCTGCAGACTGGTTTCAACCAAAGTCCGCCTATGGCACTAAGCAGACAGTCAGACGCAAATGTAAATCCGTACAAAAAAATTACTGTGGTTGAACTCCTCCAAATCGGAGGAGCTAAGCTTTATATTTCACACTACCTACTAATAAAGGACCAATTTAAGGTTCGTATCATAAGGCCATGATTAATTTATATTTTCCAATGTTATCAATATAATCCGCATACCACTGCATCATCTCCCTACGTCCTTCCAGATACAACGCATGGTTGTACGTCCCACGAATCGCGTTCTTATCGACATGTGCAAGCTGTAACTCAATCCAGGCCGAATTGAAACCCTGCTCATGCAAAATGGTACTCATCGTGTGGCGGAATCCATGCCCTGTAACGCGCCCGGCATAGCCGATACGCCTGACCAACACAGTCAATGCCATATCACTCATCGGTTTCTTAGGATCATTACGTCCAGGGAACAACAACGCTCCTGCTCCCGTCATGGGCTTAAGCTGATTAAGCAGGTCAATTGCCTGGCTTGATAATGGGACCAGATGAGGGCGGCGCATTTTCATGCGTTCCGCTGGTACATTCCAAACCTTTTTCTCAAAATCAAACTCCTGCCACTCCGCTTGCCTCAACTCCCCAGGCCTTACTCCCGTTAAAATAAGCAATTGCATCGCAATCTTAACAAGCACACTACCGGCATAGGTGTTCAGAGTTTGAAGAAACTCAGGCAATTCATCCTGGGTTAAAAATGCATAATGCTCTTTCTCATGAGGAGTCACGGCGCTGGCTAGATCAGGAGCTGGATTGTACTCAGCCCTCCCAGTCACAACGGCATACTTCCAGACCTCTCCACAACGCTGACGAACCTTGCGGACTTTCTCTGTTGCCCCTCGTGCTTCTATCTTTGAAAGAACTGCAAGCAACTCCATCGGCTTGATATCTTTGATTGGCCGGTGACCGATATAAGGAAATACATCTTTCTCAAAGGTTCTCATCATCTCTTCACGATAGGACACAGACCAGCGGTCATAGCGACGCTGATACCACTCCCGCGTGAGAGCCTCAAACGAGTTTTCAGCGTCTTGTTGACGACTAAGTTTCTCAATTTTCCGTTCAAGAGAAGGATCGTTGCCAGCCGCTAATGTCCTTTTAGCATCCTCTCGCTTGCTTCTGGCTTCAGCTAAAGAAACATCGGGGTAAACGCCAATAGCGAGCAGCTTCTCTTTACCTAGTGAACGGTATTTGAGACGCCAGTATCTTTTGCCGTTGGGATTAACCAGCAGGTAAAGACCTCCACCATCAGCGAGTTTGTAGGGCTTCTCTTTGGGTTTCGCAGTTTCAACCTGACGAGCAGTCAGCTTCATTGGGGGGTACCTCTCAGCAGGGGGTACAATTATACCCCCATCCATACCCCCACATTGAGCTTGACCCTGGGGGAGTACAATTGAGTTCAATAGACTAATAGAATGCTATAACTGCTGATTTATCAAGGGAAAATTGAGTTTGGTAGACTTCAGGAAACTTGAGTTTGGAGCGGGCGAAGGGAAATCACCCCCGCACCAAAGATCTCGTAATCCCATGGATTTATTAGCAAAAAACTCATGCATTGTAGGAGGGTTTTGTAGGACAAACTACAACATTCCAAGGCAACTTCACGGGGGTTAAGTAAACGCCACTGCGTTCAGATTTTGAAACCAGTTAAGCACCGGAAAACTTTGCTCGAAATAACCATTTAACTCAATGTTATTTATATAAATTAAGCCATTCAGTTCCAAAGTGAAACGCCACCGTAACGCCTACGTAATGCACCTGAATTTTAGTATTTCATTCGCCCTTATAGAAACTACAAGTTGATGAAACGTGGGACTATCAGCGACCAATGGATACTGTTCATCCATACAGCATTAAAACTTATAAACTTATAGTTGAGCTACTTTCTCAGTTTGTCCCAGCGCACCGCAGATACGATACCCCAGTTGCCGCTAGGATTAGGCCTACGCCATTTTGCCGTCTCCATGCTACGGAGATACTCAAGAGCTTCGGAAAACGTGCCAAAACGCTTCTGAGCGGCTTTATCTCCTACAGCAAATGAACCATCGCGACTACTCGCCAGTTCGGGATTAAAGCACGTCCCATCCGCCGCATAGGGAACCAGCAGTTCCGGGTCGTTATCTTCGGATGAGTCAGATACTAACAACTGCCACGGCTCAACATTCAGAGCGTTAGCCAGCATCTCAATCGCATCCAGAGACGCATTAGACCCACCACGTTCAATGCGGCTCATATAGCTACGTGCGAACCCGCACCGGTCAGCAAAGGCTTCCTGGCTCATTCCGGTGGCAATGCGCAGTTCTTTTACCCGCTCGCCAAACTGTATTCTCAAGGTCTTTTTCATGCACTGAATGTGCAATTTTGACCACTGTAAGGCCACGCTCTATATGAGACATTTTGAATCCAACATCGCGTCAGTAACTTAGTCACTTGCATCAGTTGCCTGTATCATGACAACCCCACAAGATCAAAAATGAACACCAATAGTGACATTTAAAATCCAATAAGTATGATGATCATCATCGGTTGGGCGTCACCATCGTTCGCTATCAGGCGCTATGTGGTTTGGAAAGTGAGGGAATCATGACGGGAACAGACTTTTTATTACCGATGTCAGCGGGAGCCACGCTTAGCTGGGCCAGTTATAGTGTGGTCGCCCATGTTGTATCAAAGCAGCACATCAGCACACTACGCGCAATTACATGGGGGGCTCTTGGCACTCTCTCATTGGTGCTGGGTGTATGTGCCTTTTCAGCTGTAGGTGCAGAACAACCGCTAACAAAACTAAATGCCTTATGTTCAGGTAACAGCCCGGAATGCTATGCGAAAACGCACCATAACCCGGTCAGAGAGTGCAAAGAGATAATGGACAAGAAAGCGACGTTTCGCCATGTATGGCAGGAAAGTGAGGCTCAGCCGGTTTTTGAGAGCTATCTCTGGCACAACGAGAGCGCTAAGATCGTTCAGGCGTTTGGGCAACAAGCTAAGGCCGTTAACGGTCTGGGGATGCTAACCCCACTTCAATATTTTTGTATTTTCAACGCAGATACAGGCAATATCATTGCCGCATCTTTCGAATAGACTCCATCACCTTAAAACTATATTAGCTGCCGTTACGATCACTGAGCCAGAACCCGATTAATATTTTCAATCAGATATTCTTTATCTACTGGCTCTTGTGTAACTAAAATCCTAAACCAAACCGGAGCTATTAGTGTTTCAAGGATGATCTGCCTCTGCCCCTTATATCCTTCTTCACCACGAGCGATTGCCTGTTCAAACAGTAACTCTGCCTGCTGAAATCGCTGTTCCCAAAGCGTTCGAATCGCAGATTTAACAGACTCATCATTTGATGAGGTCGCACTGATCCCACCTAAGACCAGTTTTCTTCCTTCAGAGGAAGTTAGCATGGCAGAAATCATCTGCAAAAAATGAAGTAAATCTTCCTTCAAGCTACCGCTATCAGGAAGCTGGACAATACTATCAGCCGTATTTTTATATACATCTGCAATCAAACGCGCCCTGTCTGGCCAGCGGCGATAAACTGTAGAAGCATTCACATTGGCAAGTTGTGCTATGTTGCGGTGAGTTAACGCCTCTGTTCCACGCTCCATTAAAATTTGTCGAGCAGCCTGCAACACAGCTTCTCTGACCCTCGCACTACGTCCCCCAGTTCTTTCCTGAACCGCATCAAGTAGATTTTTTTCTTCAAAAATTGATTTCATTACTAACCTAGCCTAGGATTAATGCAACATTAGTTGCATTAAGTGAATAACATGAAGATACATTGCTTGCAAACCGGGGATGTTCAGATAAAAACCCGACACCAACTTGCCAGATACGAGGCCCGACCAGCGCGAGTGTTTGATGTATTGAAAGATAAACACTGGAGTCCTCGTCTTCCGATTGGATGTTGGCTTATTGAACATCCAGAAGGGCTTATCTTAGTCGATACGGGAGAAACCTCACATGCAAATGATCCCGGCTATCAGCCTTGGTGGCATCCATTCATGCAAAAGTGCGAGAGAAGATGGGTAAAACCAGATGAGGAAGTTCACTCAAGGATACTGGCTCTGGGGTTCGATCCTATGGATGTGAAGTGGGTAATAATGACGCACATGCATGGAGACCATGCAGGTGGTATAGGCCACTTTCCTAGCAGTGAGATAATCCTGAGCCAAAAAGAAGCGCATGATGCAATGGCGTGGAATGGGGCAATGCAAGGTTTTCTAAATATGCACTACCCAAAATGGCTTAAGCCAACAACAACTACACATGACGACGGTCCATTTGAAAGTTTTGACAGAAGCATGGCCGTAACGAAAGATGGCGCAGTAAGGATTGTTCCAACGCCGGGACACACTCTTGGCCACCAATCTGTTATTGTTGATACTGGTGATTATTACGTGTTGATTGCTGGCGATGCTTCATACCAAGAAAGCTATATGCTGGAAGGCAGAATTGATGGCGTCGCTGTCGATACACAATTACACCATGACTCAACCAAACGAATGCGTGAACTTTGTAGGCGTAAACCGACTATCACACAGTTTGCTCATGACTTCGATAGTGCCAAACGACTCGAAGAAAAGATATTTACCACCCCCCAATAACTAATTTCTGGTGTAATTGGGAAATAACAATTCCAACTACACCAAATTTTCCTCATTAGCGGTCTGCTTCTGGCTATTCAATTAATAAGTGCAACACTCTCGTTAATCCACAATCACAGCTATAGTTGCCCTGGAAACGCCATATTCCCGCGCTAACGCACTGACACTGGTTCCGCTATTCTTTTTCTCGATAATCGCCCTACGGGCTTCAGGGGCGATTTTCGGCGGTCTGCCCAACTTTTTGCCTTCAGCTTTTGCTCGTGACAGCCCCGCCTGAGTGCGCTCAACCAAGAGGTCACGTTCCATCTCCGCAACCGCTGCCAGCATCGACAACAGAAGCTTACCGGCAGCAGAGGTGAGATCAGTTGTGCCAAGCTGGTGGACAATGACTTTGATATTACGCTCAGCCAGCGCCTTTATCGTTTGCAGGACGTCAATCGCATCACGCCCCAGACGATCGAGTTTCGCTACCACCAACGTTTCACCATCACGGATTTTATTGAGCATTTCAGAAAACGCTTTACGTTGCATTGCCGGAACCTTCCCGCTAACAACATCAGCGAACCAGTAATCAATTTGCCACCCAGCCTGCTCAAGTTCCAGCCGTTGGTTCTCAGTATCCTGTTGCGATGTCGAAACACGCCCGTAGCCAAAAATCGCCATAGTCATCTCCTCATCCGGCCCCTGCCAGAAAACGGTGATGAAAATAGGATGGCCTGCCAGAAAAGCCAAGGCTAATTTTCCAACAGTCTGAAAGCACGCGATTGGAAGGTGCCGGGAAACGGTCGTTTGTTGGCACTCCTGATCTGTTTATACATACAGCAGAGCGTTGCCGCGGAAAACCGGATGACATAACATGAAAATTCTCTGGGCCAAAAAGGAACAAAAATGATTGCTCTCAACACAGTCAAGGGAATCATTGAGATCAGCAGTTGGCATGATATCGTTGAACGCCCGCATTTTCGCTCAAACATCAACCCTACAAACGTTGACCTTAAAGAGATCATCGGTAGCTACCAATTTCCAGAAGATGTTCCGTGTGGACTCACAACATGTCATCAACCGCATAAACGTGGTTATATCGTTATGACTAAAGAAGGTTACGAAACCAACATCGGAAAAGATTGTGGCAAAAACTACTTTTCCGTAGATTTCGTCGAAATGAAGACGCGGTTTGATCGAGATGTTAAAACTTCACTACAACGCGACAATATTCGCAAGGCAAAAGAAACAGCACCACAACTCCTTGAGCATGTCGAGGGATTACGGAAACACCCTAAAGGGGCTGATTGGATCTACTCTCGTATTGAGAAACTCCGTAATCGAGGTGTAATTGGTGAGGCAGCGGCTAACGAAATTCGTAAAATGCTTAAGGAAAGACGCAAAGAGCTACTCTCATCTCGTCTTGCAACGAAAGAAGAAAGAGAGCGGGATTTTTCCATGAATCCGTCTTTGGAGGATAAATACCGTGGTCAACCTTATTACGTTACTATCGTTACAGGCTCGATTAACCACCTCGAAGCAATGTCTAAAGACAATGATCTCAAAGAACTACTGATCCGTGGCGTTACACAAACACTAAGGCAATTAATAGATTGTGATGTCGATAATTTGAAGTCTCGTGAACTTGCACAACTGTCCAAAGATGCAAACAACATTCAAGCAAAAATTAACATGGCTCAAGAGATCATACCGCTTGCACAAAAATTACTGACAGCTTCAAATCTTGAACCGCTTGCCGTTTGGTTGGAAGAGCATCATGGAGAGCGAGCAGCGACACCCTTTAAACGCTTTATTGAACAACTCTAAACAAGATAACTCTCTTGCACTGAAGCTTCAAAATGTTACTATAAGTATACATTTTGGGGTTTTGGTATACAGACGCTTACCCAAAATGGCGTATCAACAAGGCTCTGCAACTAGCGGAGCCGGGGTTTAAAGCGGGCGCACCGTTACCCACTGGTCTGGTTCCGAAAGGCGGCGTATGCCAGGGTGCGTGAGGTTGTGTAAGGTGCTGAGTCTTGGACTTGCACAGCCAATAAGAATAGTGAGTTATCATGTTTTGCAAAGGGTTTACGTCGTGAGCCTTTTTTAAAGCAGAGTAGCTCACATCGCCGATCCAAGCAGGGACCCGGAGAAGAGGTTAAAACTCTGGAAGCCTGATTAGCCAAGTGCCTCACTGCAAATCATCGCATTGGCCCTTAGGGCTAGTTTTGCTCCCCAGAAAAGAGGTTTAATAAAACATATAAAACAAAACAATAAGTTAAGAAGAAAAAACAACTCTAGAACCAAGTTCTTGTTGTCTTGAAGTTTCAGCTTAGAACCTACCAGAATCTCTAACCCACACGACAAAAGCTACCGGAAAAATTGTCGCGCCGAAAAGTGGATCTCCTAGGTTTGGAAGCGCCCCTCTCAGGCATTGCGTCCGAAATTTTCCGCAGCGGCAGGCTTCTCCTTATAGAGCCAAACAGACTCAAAAGTTAAGAGGCGCGGTAAAGCTAAAGCTCGCCCAGATTTCTCATTGATTGCTCGATCTCCGCTACCCATTTATCAGGGCAAGGATAAACCCGGCTTTCAGTGCTAATACGGTTCGGAGATATTCGGCGGGTTAGCCCATGTAATGACTTAACATGCGCGATCCAACACGTTTTTACTGTTTTTCCCGTCCGGGATTTAACATCATCGGCAATCTGCCGGTAGGTCGCCATAAATGTCCGCGCTCCTATGGTTAATATTTTTCTGCATGAGGCTGCATATTTAGAAAGTGGCAGCGTGATAAAAGGTTACGCCTGCTTCATCTGACTTCGCCAGCCACACTATGAGAACGCCGCATCTTATAAAGCAATAAATCCGCTACCTATGAGAAAAAACGCGCCACAGGGCTTCCTATGGCGCTAGTGAGAGATCACTATTTATGCTTGCGAACCCCATCTTTCATCGCTTTCAGCCCCGCCTCTGCATTAAATGGGGCTATCTCAGGCAAATTGTATGTCAGCCCGGAAATGGCGTGGAACTGATCCTCAACCGCCCTGTCCTTACGATAGGTTGTCATGGCAGTAGTGTTGCCGCGAACATGTCCAACAAGCTGCGCGATCATCCGCTCACTTAGCTCCAGCCTGTCGAGGCTGTTCACATAATTATGGCGGAATGAGTGAAATACTATCTTCCCATTGCGCTCTAAGCCAAGCTGGTTGCCACAATAAAGCTCATTAAACCATTTTGATGCATAGCCACGATAACCTTTAGTTTTATTAAACTTTAACTCAGGGAAAAGGCGTTCTTGTCCGTCGGATTTTAACGCCTCTACATATTTGAGAAATCCAAGCCGAATTAACTCTGGGTGGATCGGCATCTGTCGTAAAGCATTAAGTGTTTTTAGCGACTTATCTGCTTCTGAGTCCATTACTTTATCCGGTGCATCCAAATTGAAATCTAAATATGCGACGCCATTTTCACTTACACGGATATCAGAAAGATAAAGCTGGCATAACTCATTCATTCGCCCGCCGGTATACAATGCCAACAATGGCAGCCAGTAGCGGTAAGGACGAAAGTCGATGTAACGCCCAAACTTATTCGGCACACCTGCACCTGTTTTAAACCAGTATGCGGAGAATATGAGTTCCAGTTCATCATCACTAAATTGATGCCGGTTATCCTGAGATCTGACGATTTTCTTACGTTTCGCCAGAACGTTCTCAACTGGATTCGCAATTAAGTAATTTTCTTTACGCGCCCATTCCAGCATTGAACCCAGTGATGCCATATGGCGTTCAATGGCATCTTTCGTCATGAGCGGCTCACCAGCATCGAGGGCTTTTGCGATGAGCTGATCTAAGCTTTCAGCAGCATATCGACGCCGCATTAAATACAAGTTACTGGGCATCCTCTGCATTCTGGAAACGTAATTTTTAACAACATTACGATCTAACTCAGCGAGTGTTATGTCGCCCACAATGTCGATAAAATGAGATATTCGTGACCGAATTTTCTCCTCGCTGGCAAGTTTGATATCCCCTGAGTGTTTATAAGCCAGAAACTCCTCCAGCACTTCTGAAACCCTTTTCGAAGCGGATAGAGGATTGCAATACGGATTAGTGATGACAACTGGTGGAGGTAGCGGGGCTGAAATCACAACAGGAGCCGGAGGCAATTCAGGCTCTGATTTCGCAAACGCGTTATCCCAAATATTGCGCAAATTCTCAGCCTGCACCTTGTTGATAAACAAAGAACTGCCATCCAATCTGATCCCTGGAAAATCCATCAACCAGATAGAAAGACGGTTGTCGCCATTCGTTCTGAATGCCACTTCCTCGGTGTAGCCTTGCTCCAGAAGTTGTTTAAACGCATAGCTCGTCTGGAACAATCGGACATAGCCATGCATCACGCTTTCTAACCCTTTCTGCTCAAGGTTATTAAGCACAAAACCGCCATTATCTTCCCGTTCAGCTTCGGTAAAGTCTGCAATCTGGAAAGCGGTTAGGCCTTCCGCGAAGCAATAAACCGGAACATTGTGCGCCAAAAGATGCTGAACAACCGTTTCAAGCGCAATCCCAAATGACTCGCAAAACAGCGCTAAACTGATTTTGCCAGCGCCAGCCAACAGCGGCGCATTACCCCGAATCTTCTCTTTATCCACTTGCCTGAACTCTTCCAGAGACGCATACCACTTCTCCAGCAAACGCGCGGCAATAGCTCTGGCATTTGCAAGGTGGGTTGTGCGGGTAGATGCATGAATTTCTCGCTGCCCTATCAGGGCGCGATAACGAACCGGAACGGTGATCCGCAGAACATAGATCCCACTGGAACGTCGATAGAGATTACCACGTTGCGCCATCGGCTGTATGACCCCTTTGTAGGAGGATCACGAGCGCCGTCACGTATGGTTTAGAAAAAGATGGTGGAATTAATACGTTAGGGTAATTCTGGAGCGGGCGAAGGGAATCGAACAAAAATCCATTCCACTTCTGTAACCTACTAACAGATAACGATATTGCGATCAGCATAGGTAACTGATTACGTGATAATAGAGGATCATTATCGTGTCAATCAAGGGCCAGGCTTACCTATACAAACGAAAAGACGGAATCTGGATGTTTCAGATCTTCGTCCCGAAGTACCTCAGATTTTTATATCCGTGCCGGATGTGGCGCAAAACCACCTCAACCCGCGATCTCAATGAGGCTCGACGGTTCAGAAACTACCTCTTATTAGAATGGGAAGAGCTTAAGCGGAAGTACAATCCGAGCAACCCCGATCAGTGGTTGCAGCAGTCAATAGCCGCCTTGCATACCGAAGAGAAGAAGAACAAGAGCCGCCCTCAACCTGTAACGCGATCCTGTTCGATTCCCACTCTGTGCCTATTACGGGACGAATACGCCGAAAGCTATAAAAACCGCCGCTCTTATTCAACGTTAAGCAAATCAGCGCGAGCCGTTGAACTATTCCTTGAAAGTGCCAAACAACCGGACATTGCCTTAGAAAGGATAGGCCGCCGCCTGGTGACTGAGTTCCTCGATACACAAAAGGAGAAAGGAGCCGCCGATCAATCTCGTCAAAACTGGCTAACGTGTTTAGGGAGCCTCTACGAGTTTGCAAAGCGCCGCTACGATGGCATACCAGACCGCAACCCTTTTCACGGTCATAACCTCGAAGCACGCCGCACGATAGAGAGTTATCAGCCGTTTGAACCTGACCAGATGCAAAAGTTACTTGATGCAGCAGAGCCGGAGATCAGGAACATCATAATCATGGGGCTGTTTTCAGGATGCCGCCTTGATGAACTGGCAAGCCTAAAGAAGTCAGAGATCAAAACGGTGGAATGTGTACGCTGTTTCTACATTTCGAAATCAAAGACTAAGGCGGGGGTACGGTACGTCCCTATTCATTCCCGGCTATCTGCGATTGTCGATGAATACCTGAACCACAGTTACGGCGAATACCTGTTCCCACAAGCTAACAAGATTAACAGGAAGGATGGTAAGAAAGGGCCGTACTACTCTCAAAACTTCACCAGGTTGCGTGACAAGGTTTTGCCTACCGCTACAGATCGTCAATGCTTCCACAGCTTGCGCGGGATGTTCATCACATGCTTAGACCGTGCCGGGGTGCAGGAAACAAGAATAGGCAGTATCACCGGACACACTGAACAGAAAGCGAAAACCGAAGCATTCCGTACCTATTCACAGGGGGCGAGCATGGAAGAGTTAGCAGGGTATGTCGAATTGGTGGACTACCCTGAAATCTAATTATAGTAACGTTTCAACAAGACCATTATCCTTCCCAGAGTTAGTTAATGAATGTGTATTATTCATTACAACTTTTCATAAAAAAGTTATCATTATTGTATGTTAAAGAAGTTTTGCAAAATGGATTAAAATCAACATGATAATTAAACCCAAGATTCGTGGTTTCATCTGCACAACTACACATCCGGTTGGTTGCCAGGTCAACGTAAACAAACAAATCGAGTACGTCCGCAAAAACGGAAAACTCACTGATGGTCCTGCACGTGTGCTGGTGATCGGTGCCTCAACTGGTTATGGGCTTGCATCCAGAATTTCTGCAGCATTTGGCGGTGGTGCTTCCACTATCGGTATCTTCTTTGAAAAACCGGGTACGGATACCAAGCCTGGCTCTGCGGGCTGGTATAATTCTGCGGCTTTTGATGAAGCAGCGAAACGTGAAGGTCTTTACTCGAAAAGCATCAACGGCGACGCGTTCTCCGATGAGTGCCGCGACGAAGTTATCAGCCTCATCAAAGAAGATCTGGGTCAGATTGATTTAGTGGTTTATTCGCTTGCATCTCCGGTAAGAAAGATGCCAAAAACAGGCGAAATTGTTCGCTCTGCGCTGAAGCCAATCGGTGAGGTTTATACCTCTAAAGCCATTGATACCAACAAAGATCAGATCATTACTGCCAGTATCGAACCGGCAACCGAAGAAGAAGTGCGTAACACTGTTACCGTGATGGGTGGCGAGGACTGGGAACTGTGGATTGATGCGCTTAATAACGCTGGCGTTCTGGCTGATGGTGTGAAGACCGTTGCTTACTCCTACATCGGCACGGATTTGACCTGGCCTATTTACTGGCACGGTGCGCTCGGTAAGGCGAAGGAAGACCTGGATCGGGCGGCAAACGCGTTACGCAACAAGCTGGCTCCTCTCAACGGTGCTGCAAACGTCGCGGTGTTAAAGTCTGTTGTCACCCAAGCGTCTTCAGCTATTCCAGTCATGCCGCTTTATATTTCTATCGTGTTCAAGCTCATGAAAGATCGTGGGATCCACGAAGGCTGCATCGAGCAAATTAATCGTCTGATGACTACCAGCCTATATGGGGGTAGTGCCAAACTTGATGACGAGCAGCGAATCCGCATGGACGATCTGGAACTTCGGGAAGACGTTCAGCAAGCATGTCGAGATCTGTGGCCGACGATCACCAATGAAAATCTGGAGCAGCTAACAGACTACATTGCTTATAAAGAAGAGTTCCTGAAGTTGTTTGGTTTCGGATTTGAAGAGGTTAACTACGAAGCCGATACCGATACAAACATAGATTTTGATGTGAAAACATTAATCTAAGAAAAGGGGGCGCAAGCCCCTTATTTCTTAAACTCTGTATATAATGTGTTGGTTTTCAGCGTTATCAAATCGGAGTTACTAAAAAATAATACTCATCTTGCTGTACGATTCTTAACAACGACTTCTTTAAGGATACGATTATTTATTTTCTCTTTCCACAACCTTTGTTTTTCACTAAGATTTCTTTTCTTCATCGTATCAACAAGGAAATCATACTCTTTATCGTATAAATACCCTTTATCATTTGCATACTCAATCAATGCCAAGTTTGGATTGGCATGAATATTTTTCTTAATCCTTTTCAACCCTTCAAACAAAGTTCCAGTTGAAATATTCAAAAACCTATTTATACAAACGTTACCGACATACGTGGTATTGCCATTTTTTTTATTTTCAATATAGCAATGCTCTTTGATATCTTGACCACAGGGACAGAAATCCATTTCTTCAGAAACTTCTATCGAATGTAGACTCCACTCTGTTTTGGCAACTTCGAAGTTTTTTGAAACAGATAACGACAAAATATGTTCTTTTAGCCTTTCAAAGTTATGGTTTTCCATCAAAAGATCTCCAGAAATAGAAAAAGCGCTACTAATGAGCGCTTTGAGATGTTTTTACTTTTTCCCTTTTTTAGGGGGGATTTTTACAGTTTCCGTAACAGTTGTCCCTGGACGTTTCTTAGCCTCTTCCGGCTTTACAAACTGACCAGTACCCGCATCACGAACTACCTTTTGTTTAGGCATGAAAACACCTCATCTTAAATGAAGGATAGAACTACTTAACCTTTTTAATAGTAGGTAATAAGCGAAGCGGCGTCAAAGAAAAAACAAAACATCTACACAACATTAAAAAACATCATACAACATATAGCAAAAAAAGTAATATCTACCGTCATCCCCCAGTTGATGACCGTCCCCCCACTCAGTCACAGCCCTCAAATATTTTCGGCAGTGACGAGGCGGTCTTTATAATAGACCGTGAAGATTGCATAGATGCGATTGTTAATGCTAAACAAAAGATCATTCATGGCACTGAGGCTGAATATGGAATCACGATACACTCTGGTTGATGCAGTGCCACCCGCAGAGGACTTTTGCCGCTTGCGCATCATATCCGGTTTAACCCCCCGCCCTCTTGAGGCCGCAAAACAAGCCCTCCCAAGAAGCTGTCATGGCGTATATATTGAATATTCTGATCTTATTGTCGACATGGGGCGGATTGTCGGAGATGGAGCGCTCAACTTCGAAATCGTAGATGTTGCAGTCGATCCAGAACATCAAGGTAAAGGGCTGGGCCGGAAAGTCATGGAGGCATTAATGTCCTGGCTCGGGCAACAAGCACCAGTTGGAGCATACATTACCTTGATCGCAGATGTTCCAGAGCTATATGAAAAATTCGGTTTTAAAACCGTCCGTCCTGAAAGCGAAGGGATGGCGCTCATTTGGGGATCGCATTAATGGAACGAATCATCGAAATATTGCAATACACATTACGCAAAGGCACCGGAGTCACTTTTCACAATATCATGCGGGAAATCAGCATTCCCCTACACCAGCGCCACGGGATCGAGGTTATTTCGTTCGGACACTCCATGCATAACCCGGATTGCTACTATTTGATACGCGCTTTTGATAGCCATGAGAACATGGTTGTTGTCCTTGATGCTTTTTATGCAAGCACTGACTGGCGCAGCGGCCCACGCGAAGACATCATCAGCTGTATAGAAAGCAGCCAAAAAACAGTGGTAAGCATGCCGTCTGGAAGTATGGAAGAGTTAGATAGGTATGTGGCGATGGTAAATGCCCAGTAAATTCGCTTCTGCTGCCGGACAAACTTTAAAACTCATCAAAACTACACCTTCACCGCTTACACAACATGATACTTTCCGCCATACCAGCGAAAAAGAATGGAGACAGTTGCAGCTAAGGCACGCGATAATCCGCGCTCAAGCGAAAAAACTAAACAGCGTGCAGCAACGGTGTTAGCTCAATCTACAAACTAAAAAAACGAGAAAAGGGGCATTAGCCCCTTTGCTGTATCAATCACCACATCAAACATCCCGAGATTCAGTTTTGCGTTCTGTTTTTCTACGTTTTTCAAAGGTGCGGATTGCATCCCAGATAAACAGGAACAGCAGATACCAGTAAAGCGCGATAATCATACGTAAGCGCCCTGGTTCCAGTAGGTTGCGACTGTCCTCACAGACACCGCCATCACTTCAGCAGCCTTTTTCTGAGTTAGCCCTTGCGCCTTGTATTCCAGCACCTTCAAGCGTGTTTCTTCCTGCTTGCCAGCTTTCTTGATCCCAAGGCATTCGATGGTTGAGCCAGGGAAGTAATGGGTTTTGAGGTATTCCGCTGCCGCCATGTCGGGAACGACAAAGACGAGAGGGTGATCGGTATCAGTGTTGCGAATGGATGTTCGGCTAAGAAACTGGTAGCACCGTTCAAGATACATTGCCTGGCGCTTCTTCTTCATCACCGTTTCAAAATCCCAACCGATACGTTTGCAATAGTCAGCCCATCTCTTACGATCTTTATCGCCCAGATTTGCACATCCGAGGAACACAGCACTGTGAACATCCTGGTAGCTGTTCATTCCGTAGCTGGACATCGAAACAGCTTCACCTCCCATGCGATCACCGAGCTCAGCGAGTCCAATAGTTTGGAAGTCACAGATGGGTTTATCGTTGTTAGTTGCGAAGATAAAATCCTTCCCAACAATCTGATTTATCTCTTTCAGATGACTGTTAAAAACATTAGCCAGCTCTGACTGCCCCGCTCTTTTGACATCTTCTGAGAGGACAACCACAATCTTGATAGGCACGTTCTTATGCTTGCGTCTCTCGGGTTCTGGCTGAAGGTGTTCCCCGGCTTCCTGTACTGCGATTTGAGCAACGTTCTCAGCCATCCATACAAACCCACTGCGATCTACACCAGCGCCAAGCACAGTGAAGCTCTTCGCCCACGTTGCGGCCTTCAGTATCGGGTTATAAGTGTATGCAAAGAAGCTGTATGAAGAATCACACTCGGTATGCATCACACCACCACCGTCGAGCGCCACGTAAAGCACTTTCTTCAGGCTGTCGCTGTTAGCGTGCTTCTCATGGTAATACTGGTACAGCTTGTCGTAGTGCTCATCACGCAAATAGAGCAACCCGTTTCGCTCTTCCAGCCATGCCAGGAATGGGAAGTTTTCTGCCGTTCTGTCCGCATGTCGGATCTTCGCTTCAGCCCCAAACCAACCATCAGGGATCTCGTCAATCATCACGTTGTGTTCTGCCAGTAGAGAGCGCATCTCAGGATTGAACGTAGCGAGGTGGCAGTAGTTGGTGAAACATTCGTGGGTGGTTATCACCACATTCGTTTGGAAGCTGTTCGCCAGAGTACTTTTCAGGTTGAGAGTCGCACCTTCAACGCAAATGTGATGATTTGGGATTCTCAAACGATTTAGTTCTTGCTTGAACTGCTCGGCTAAAGCGTGGGTTGGTACTACGATTAAGAACTTTTCTGGGACAGCTTCTCGATTGAAGTCGTAAATGTGTTCTTTCAAACGGTGGCTCTTTCCTGAGCCGCAAATCGCATTAACGAAGTTTACTACTGGTTTCTTTTCGGTCATTCGGTTCCTCTCGGTTTAGGACTGCTGTTATTAACTCACTCACCAGCGCGGCGGCTGATTTGTCTTCACGGTTGGCACGTTCAATCAGCGCCTTGTGGATGTCATCAGTGAATCGGATATTCATTTTGTTTTTTCCTTTCGGTATTCATCAAATCGAGCGAGTGCATCAGCAAACAGTTTTTCACGTTCCGCGTATTTGCGTTTTCTGGCTACGTTCATAGATGCATATATCACTTCACGAGTGACTTCGCCATTGACCAGTTCATTAAAAACCTGGTCACTACTAAAATATTTCAAAGCAATGTTCCTCCTGCTTAGCAACTCATCGGGAATGAGTATTGTGTATATTCCAGACATGACAAAACCCCCACACCGTTTACCCGGAGGAGGCATGAAGATAAAGTCATTAGAGTGGGCATTTGTTAGAGAAGTGAAGATATCCCTCACTTAATACCACCTTACCATGAAACGAACGTTTTGTCAAGTTATTTATTAACTTTCAACAAGATACTATCAAGGATCGTATGGTCACGTTGCTCTCCCACATACATCATGGATGTCCGGTAGCTTCACTGACTCGGATACCATCTTATCTATATTATTAACAATGAAATTTCCGGCTTAATATGCAAGTAAGCCGCTCTTATGGCTACGCCATTTGCACAAGTAACCTGATACAGAGGATGCAGAAAAGTCTAAAGGTACTTTAGAGTTATTTGCATCTTCGGTAAAAATGGAGGCTTACAATGAAACACTGAAAGTGTGTAATGGTGCATAAACTCATTTTCACAAGAGTAACTTGCACAATGGATTCATGGACGAGGTGTACGAGTACATAACACAGGAAATAATCAATATTTACTATTTAAATAGTAGTTAATGGTTTTTTAGGTATTAATGTTCGTTATGTGAGTACTGCGAGCATAGCAGATTTTCTTTACAGGAAAATAGCTTCTGAGTAATAACATCAGGTACAAAGGTTACTTTCCTGTAATCGATATCTTCCATGCTCCGCATTACATGCTACTCATGCAGCATACCTTTCATGGTCGCAGTGCTCCGCATGAAACAACACTCCAGAAAGCCGGAAAACTCCTCATGACTAACAGGATGTAAATAACCGATAAACAACCACATTTGATAGATGTAACCTATCATAATTCCTCCCTTATTATTCATTTTCTAACGCCTTTACGAAACTTTTATCCTTCCATCAACTTTCAACAAAGCCTTATTCTATGCGGCTTACAGCTAAATCAATGACGAATCATTAAGTGCTAATACTAAGCAACCGTTCTTTCTTGCGATGTTAAAATAACCAGCGATTTTTATACCCACTTTTACTCTGAACTACTGGTATTGAAAGTCTTTGCATACGGGCACTGCCCTTTAGTGACGTAGGTGAAAACATACTGGCTGTTCTCATAGGTGCAAAGCGTCTTACCATTCTCCGTTTTTTCCTGCTGCGGATCTGTCATTGTGATTTGTCCTGCCATCACCAACTGTGAAATCAGTAGTCCCGATATCACCAATATTGATTTCTTCATAAGCCTCACTCCAGTTGACTGTTATCGCCGAATGTCACAGTGCTCAGTATTTGTACAATAGCATTGTATCACCCACATCGATCGATTTTACTGATCTATAAGATCGATTTAATTAATTAAAGTGGTAAGATAAGGTAATGCGCTAACAGCGCCTTGTCACCAAATCAAACAAGAAAAGGAAGACCATGAAAAGATTGATTCTCACGTCACTGATCGTTCTCCCCTTCGCCTCAAGTGCAACCACATTCACCTGTAAGGCGATCCAGGAAGGGCAGATCGATTCTGGTAGCCAAAAATCTTCAGTCGAAACTCGCCTTGATGTGCAGGACAAAAGTATGAAGGTGAACATGGGTGGTAAAACCTGGCGACTCGGTTTCTTGGGTGAGAAAAGTATTGCGAAGATGTACGCCACGCCAGACGGAGGGATTGCCGTCACATACATCGACAATGGGAGTGAGCCTATTTTCGTTATGCGCCCCACAAACAATGATGGACAGACTGCTGTCTACACGCTCAGCCTGTGCTCTGAGATGTAAACAAAGGCGTGAGTAATCACGCCCTATATATTTGCTCGACCCCAACAATCAAACCGCAACGAGCATTTGAGCCTATCACCAGCTTCGCGATTATCATTTCCACTTACATTTGCTCTCAGTCCCGAGTCCTAAACCTCTATTATCCAGTCTCAAAACAATCTCCTTATAAGACTACACCGACACAACGGCAAAATGCGGCTTCGCCTTGTCTCAAAAGGTTGATCTTTTATTTTGGGACAGCTATTATTTTGATACTATCTTTTGAGACTTAGAGAACATCATGACAACTGTGATCGGATATGTGCGAGTTTCCACCAGCGACCAGAACGTTGAAAACCAGAAGCAGCAGATAACCGAAGCTGGATATAGTGTTAATCGCTGGTTCAGTGATAAAGCCGTGAGTGGTGCAGTAAAGGCATCAGATCGTCCAGGGTTTGGTGAACTACTCAGCTATGTGCGAGAAGGCGATACGCTGATTGTGATTGCCATAGACCGCTTGGGACGTAATACCATTGATGTACTGTCGACAGTTGAAATGTTGCAAGCGAAGGGCGTGAAGGTTGTCAGCTTGCGAGAAGGGTTCGACCTGTCAACACCAGTGGGTAAAGCAATGCTTACCATGATGGCAGGACTTGCCAGCCTGGAGAAAGACCTGATAGCAGAGCGCAGAACGGCAGGTATCAAGCGTGCTCAATCGGAAGGCAAACATTGTGGCAGACCGATTAAAGCAACCGCTGAACAGGTGAGAGAGCTATTAGATCAAGGTTGCTCTCCAGCAATGGTTCAAGATAGGCTGGCTATCAGCAAAGCCACCTTCTACCGACTAAAGACCTACTGACCCATCTTACTGATATTTGAGGAATCTCCCAGTTACAAGCGGGAGCCTTCGATCAGGTTGTTAAGCGGCTTCAGCAAGCGTGATAGACTATATGCATTAAGAGATATATACGCGCATTAAACGCTTACTTGATCACGTACGTGCGTTGAAATGAATATAAAGGGGCAGTTTGCCCCCTATTCTTTAGGGTATGAAAGTTCAGCGGTGACTAAATGTGATTCTGACTTATCAGATTGGACGTCATACGCGAAGCTATACCGCTCCCCAGACGTAAACTTAAATCCAAATACAGGAAGACACTCCCCCTTCGGCACATAAACAGGCTTGTCATCGAAAATCTTGTGAAGAGAGTCGCTATTATCGCTTTTGATTTGAATAGCAGTGATCCGTTCCTGCGGCTCCAGTGGTGACAACACACAAACTTGATTATCTTTGATCAATGCCGTTGTAGATTCACGATCTACCATTCGATCACCTGGCCCAGGGCATCCCGTTAAGAGGAATACAACACCCAGCAACATTTTGTTTTTCATGTTTAACGCCCCTTCCCTGTTACGATTTTCTGGTAAAGCGAAGGGACATCCTGCAACAAATCTACGCCCCTGTACATCCCCATGCGCCCTGGTCTCTGATAGTAAGACCACTTACTGATCCCATAAACCAGCAGTAACCAGTAATCAGCTAAAATAGAGGCTTGCTGTTCAAGAGAATAATCAGTGAGCTTTTCTTTATCCAGCCTGTAGGTATATTCAGCAGCCCAGCTAAAAGCTCCCCGCATTCTCACCCATTGCCCGTGTTGGTGTTGCCAGACATGCCCCAGCTCATGGATGAAAACATATTTATCTTCGATGAAAACCGAGTTTGCGGAAAAATCTTCCCTGTACATCGACTTTCTGTACCATAACTCCCCGTTTGGAGTCATCGCGTAGTTCTGTTTTTGTAGTCCGAATGGTAAATAGCTGTCGCAATGAATCCAGACACGGCTATACACTATCGAATCACCGAACACCCTACGAGCCATTGCTATCTCGCCTAAAGTCATCCGGCGTAATGTTCCTTCTTCTGCCTGTGCGCTCATAAACCGTCCTCCTTGTATGATTTATCTAAATCGTAAAATCATAAGTCGAAATAGTCTATACACGAACATTAGCCATTCATCAAATACAGTGATGGTGCAAGCGTTACTCCCCATTGGTACTATCCCCGTCCTCTTGTAGCATGGACTCAATAAACTCTCGTTGCTCATGCGTCAGTGCAAGTTCTTCCAGCAAGCGCTCTAACTCTTCCTCAGGTGATTCATCTTGAATCTGTCTGTTCCCGATAGCCATGCTCACCCTTGAGTTATTAGGATTAATCGCAGAGTATTCAGGGTGCAGAAAATGCGCAACTAACAGATTTTGGACAATAAAGCCTTATTGCCCATTGATGGTATGACAATGGGTGGTGCAACAGCATCAGCGTTTTGCCTACTGGCAATGTGTGTCAAACCACTCACGTACCTCATCAGTAGTAGCGCTCTCTTTGTGTTTGGCTACTGCCCACACAGAAAAGTTATTCAGGTACTTTTCGTAAAAGCCACCAACTGGATATTCAATCCCCTTTTTAATGAAAGTTTTAACAAATATTTTTTCTGCAATTTCCTTTTGGGAGTTCGTGAAATCTACCGAGTAGCGGGGCGCGTTAGCAATGAAATGGCAATAAATCCCGCTTAGTACATCTGTATCATTTAACAATGGGGGAGTCTGACAAGCCCAAATATCTTGAATGGAGGATGAAGTACCAGCATTCGTCTTATATAGAGTTGCTTCCTTCCCCTTGCTTTTGCAAAAGTCCCCAATCAGTGACATTACAATATCCGCGTTACTTACGTCTCTGTAACGAGCGGTTACAAGCCATCCTAAGCTCTGATCATAACTCTCCGAATAAGTAGGCACATCTAAGTGCTCTTGCCGCTGAGAACCCCCGCTACAACCGACGCAAATGGCACAGAAAAAAAGTGATAATCCTTTAATACACATGATCCACCGTCAACAGTTTGTTATTAAACATATTTAACCTCAGAGCAACTTGAGTGTTTTGTTTTTTCTCTTAACATTCCAAATCAGGCTAATGAGGGGTAAGCCATTATGGATTAAGGTTCAGATACAACTGAAATAATAGAGAATCCAGCAATCTCCGTCCCCCCTCTGCCAGAGTGAAATCTGGCGGAATCCCTTCTGACTGCGTCCTGGACTTCATCTTGTGTTGGCTCGTGGTCAGAGCGAAGTAACACCGTCTCCGCTCTGGTTTCTTTCCCGTCTCTGTGTTCGTATGTGATTTTATACGTGATGCTCATCATCTTCCTCCGCCTTATTGGATGTACTTTAGTTTAGACAATACCATCCACAAAGCCCCGTTAATGATACAAGTAACAAGCTGAGCATAAGCGAGGTACTTGTAGTACCTGCATATTACAAGTACATGGGTACGGATGATCGCAGTGATTGCCACTCTGCACCTGTTTATGTTATGTAGCTCATAACGCTACACACCGGACTTATAGACATATGATCAATAAAATGGATTTATAAGAAGTCACACATAAAAACAGGGTATTACTGATAACACTGGCGCTCATGACCCAACAAACTCACGTAGAACTTATCACGCTAATCTTGATAGACTAACAGGAGACTGACAATACTAAGGCGTGTATTTACAGCAATACAATCTATGACGATCAGTCCGTTTGAACAATGCAAATGTATTAAGACGTCTGTAGAGTATTCAGAACACTTTGATTATTAAATCATCATTTCTGTTCATTCGCGGCAGTAAGTAAATCAATAAAAATCTCGGAGAAGAGAGCGTCTTTAAAAATATCAATCTTAAAGATCTTCTGATGACTACCAGAAGTTAACTGTGATTTTAATCTCATTCTAATGACATCATGATAATCTTTAGAAGCAGAGAAAACATAGAATATAGCAAATCCCTCCACAACGAAATACCATAGTACACTGTCAGCCTCATCACTTTTTATAAAAGCAAAGTTACTAAGAATAGATTTAATAACGTGATCAGGAATATTATTCGTTGTATCGATCAATCTAAATACACAAATACGGATGAAGTTATCCACCTTCAAATGACTAAGTTTATTTATTCTCACCTGTTTATTTTTAATGCAATGCCTCATCAAGTCATCCAACTCAGGAACTCCATTAACAGTTGAATAATGCACACTTTTAGAGATAGAGGCTCTCCATAGTATACTTAGTAAGAAAAGATAAAATCGCTTATAATCGAAAGAGTTGATGATAATATGGTCAGAGTTTTTACGTATATTATGATGATTTCTCAACAATCTTGTTCCATACGATTCGTACTCATGGCTGATAAACTGCTCACATTCGAAGCATAGAAGTGGCTCTTTAGGATCAACATTTTCTCGTTTTGGTTTACTACCTTTTTGAAATATAATCAACTGCGAATCATTCTTCTTCAATCGTTTGAAATAGCTTCTTGGTATGCTATGAGATTCCAGTAGTTCTTTCTCTTCGAGACATAACTTACAGATACTTTTCATAAGTTTCCCATAATATAAAAATGTCGATATTTACATTCCCTGCTTAGCAAGATATTAAATAAGGTCTCATAGAATCCCCAAGATACTTACCCTATTCATACTATCACAAGCATGTTCAGTTTATTTGTTAACTGGTACTAACTCCAAAACGCCATAATGCGCCTGTCTGTGACAGTTCGGGCACAATGCAATCGCATTTTCAACGGAATCCTCCCCACCATTCGAAAGCCACTCAATGTGATGAACCTCAAGAAATGGTGTGCCGTCTACTTTGAGAAAAGGAGCGTCACTCTTACAGCTTTGACACTTGCCATTAGCCCTTGAAAGAACTTCGGCTACCACATAGGGGCTTCGCTTATAAACTCGTGTTGTAACCTCGATTAGCTCAGGAGTTTTATTCTCAGCGTCTAAAATCTCTTTGCGTTCTGACGGGGGCAGTTCTGACGCATCATCAACAGCCTTTTCAAACTCAGATTTCACCTTACGGTAACACCATTTACCTTGCTGATCCTGATACAACTCCCAAATACCATGAATAGAGGGTTGATAGATTTCAAAGATCTTCCCTCGCTTGAACAATCGGTCATACTCATGATGCCGATGGGTTACATCATCAGTTCGCCTGGCTGTTTTGTTGAAACTCCAGTAGCTACGATTGCAGTTGACTGAGTTGACAATGAGATTCAAGTGGGTGTCGTCTTTATAATGTGGAAATCGCTCTTTCAGATAAGCATCCACTTGCTTCGCCGTTGCCGCCCCTCCGAACTGTTCCTCAATCACTTGGACAGTAGTGATTCTTATCGGTTGGTCGCCATACTTGTATGTTCGATTTGCTTTTGAAGACATCAAAAAACCTCTTGCAATCTAAGATTTATCTTAGATTAACTATCGAGCATAACTTGTGCAACTCTCTGATTTTGGACAATAGAAGCCATAAAGCCCCGTTGGTGATACAGCAACAAGCGTAGCGACTTCATCAGACTGTCAGAGGGATCACACCTTATCAGGATAACCGTGTACCTTTGCGGGAGCGTGGCTGAAGCGCTGATAGAGCCTACATGTCGTTTGTAGGTACGTTATCACCATAAACCTGCTTACGTGGCTCATAGGGCGCGTGTGTTCAATCTGTCGATGACATAACGATGCCTGGATGGGCTTTTTCTTCACGTTTTCTATCGCGGTGTGAGGATGCAACTGCCGCCAACGCTGAGTTATACTGTCATCTCACCATGTAACTTAGCGTGACAGTTACCAAGGGCGGATCACAATGGTAGAACCAATAGGCGACTAAAATAGGTAACTATTTAAGTTGCTGATAGAGAAGGCTTTTAAGGCTTCTCCACAAGGGGAGAGATCTGGAGCGGGCGAAGGGAATCGAACCCTCGTATAGAGCTTGGGAAGCTCTCGTTCTACCATTGAACTACGCCCGCGAAGAGGTGCGAGGGCCATTATAGACCTTACGCACCCGCTGACAAGCCCATAACAGGCTAACTGTCGATAAAATAACCTTTTAGCACTTAGGCTTACTGCCCTGCGGCGGCAAATAGCGCAGCGGGTCGATCGCCGTCGCCCGGTAGCGAATCTGGAAGTGCAGGCGCACGGAGTCCGCATCCGAGCTGCCCATGGTGGCAATCTGCTGGCCAATCTTCACGCTCTGGCCGTTATTCACCATTAGCTTGTCGTTGTGCGCGTAGGCGCTGATATAGTCCTCATTATGCTTAATCATAATCAGGTTGCCGTAGCCGCGCAGCTGGTTGCCCACGTAGACCACTTTGCCCGCCCCTGCCGCATACACCGGCTGGCCGCGCTTACCGGCGATATCGATACCTTTATTGCCGCCATCGCTGGTGGAGTATGGCAGCACTACTTTACCGCTGGTTGGCCAGCGCCAGCAGCGTTGCCCGACCGGCGGCCAGGAGGATTGCGGCACCGCCGAAGATGGCGTCACGGCGGCGGTACGTTTCGTCGACGATTTCTTGCCGGATGCCCCCGCCTTCGCCGTGGTCCCGGAACCGCTGTTTAGCTTCAGCTTTTGCCCGACTTCGATGGTATAAGGAGGTGAAATATTATTGAGACGGGCGAGATCCCTGACGCTGGTGCCAGTGGAACGTGAGATAGCGTACAGCGTATCGCCGCGCTTCACGGTGTAGGTTGAACCGGAATCGGATGAGCTGGAACACCCCGCGACGATCAGGCTGCTCAGCAACATTATTGCAATAACAAAGCGTTTTCTCATCAGGCGTCCTGCGCTTAACACTAACATTCACCTCAAAACCAGGGCGATTATCATACCAGTCCCCAGGGCATTCCCCAATCGCTACCCGTCATACAGAAGTATTAAACGGATAGCCATGCGTAATAATATCCATCAACGCGGGCAGATAAGGCATAGACGGCAATTTGACCAGCGCCGGGTAGAATATTTGCGGCGAGGGGAAAACATCGACTACGTAACACTGGCTAAGTTTATCGGCTTCCACTTCAGAAGAAGGTAGCAGCGTCGCCGCCTGCAGTCCTGACTCCAGCCAGTCGAGGATCACGCCCGGCTGCGTAATATGCATAATCACCTTCGCGTTGATTCCGGACTTACGAAACAGCTCCATAAGCATCTCATAAGTCCCTGAATCCTTTGCTCTATGGAGCAGCACCAGCGGCAGCGCCGCCAGCGATGTGTAGCTATACGGATTAGACGGCGGCCCCGGCAGGCATCTTTTATTGATCACCGCGACCAGCTTAATCGGGTCAAAAGAGACATAATCAAAGCCTTCGCTACGGTAGGGGCGCTGGATTAAGGCGAAATCAATTGCGCCCTCGGTTAATAACGTTTCGAGATGGCTGGAGTCAGTAACGGAAATATTTATTGAGGTATCCGGATGACGTCGATATACCTCCATCAGCAACGCTTTAAAATAATTCTGATAGAGATGAGTTAAGCCGATTCTCAATTCAGTTCTGTTTTTGTGCGCAATATCCGTCGTTTCCCGCGCCGTATCCTCTACCTGGCGTAATATTTCACACGCTTTTCGATAGAGAAAAAAACCGGCTTCCGTAGGCTCAATGCGGTTTCCCCGGCGAACAAAAAGCGATACCTGAAGCTCCTCTTCCAGCTCCTGAATTCGCTTGCTGAGCGGCGGCTGCGCCATGTTCAGCGACTTCGCCGCCTGGCTCACTGAACCTTGTTCCACCACCCGACAAAAATAGCGTAAGCGCTTTAAATCCATCATCATTATCCGCAGTGTAATTTATCACCAGTATCACACTTAGTCGGAGAAATAAAAAGCCGCAGCGTTGCTCCTCATATTAATTAATCATTATTTAACACCTTGTTAAAATAAACTTTTTTGATCTACTGACCATCCGGTAAACGGTATTTGTTTATGCGCGCCAGGGAAAATATTGTGCCGGGAGCAAAACTTCTTTTCCGAAGGAACATCCCATGGCAAATAGTGATAACAAAACCCCCTCATCGGTACATGATTTACGCTCCGCGCTGGAACTGCTGAAAACGCTTCCCGGCGAGTATGTTGAAACCGATACCGAAGTCGACCCGCATGCTGAACTCTCCGGCGTCTATCGTTACGTAGGCGCCGGCGGGACCTGCCAGCGTCCGACCCGCAAAAATGGCCCGGTCATGGTCTTTAACAAAATCAAAGGCTTTAAAGATATCAGCGTGGCGATTGGCCTGAATGGCTCCCGCCAGCGCGTCAGCCATTTCCTCCAGTGTGAACCGGCTAAACTGGGGCATCTGCTGAAGGATTCGGTGGAGAATGCGATAGCGCCGGTGATGGCTCAGGGCGCAGCGGTCTGCCAGCAAGTGGTCCACCTGGCGAGCGATGCCGATTTCGATCTGCGCAAGCTGCTGCCGGCGCCGACGAATACTGAAGAAGACGCCGGCCCCTATATTACGATGGGCCTGTGCTACGCCTCCGATCCAGAAACCCATGAGTCCGATATCACCATTCATCGCCTGTGCGTCCAGAGCCGCGACGAACTCTCCATGTGGCTAACGCCCGGCCGCCATATCGATGCTTTTCGCATGAAGGCGGAAGCGGCAGGCCAGCCGCTGCCGATTTCAATCAGCATCGGCGTCGATCCGGCCATTGAAATTGCCGCCTGTTTTGAGCCGCCGACCACCCCGCTGGGCTTCAATGAGTTAAGCATCGCCGGCGCGCTGCGCGGCAAAGCGGTGGAGATGACGCAGTGTAAAACTATTAACGAGAAAGCGATCGCCCACGCTGAGATCGTGATTGAAGGCGAACTGCTGCCCAACGCGCGCGTACGAGAAGATCAGAACACCCATACCGGCCGCGCGATGCCTGAGTTTCCGGGCTACACCGGCGAAGCTAAAGAGGCGATCCCGGTCATCAAAGTGAAAGCCGTCACTCACCGTATCAATCCTATCTGGCGCACCACCGTAGGGCCAGGCGAAGAACACGTCAATATGGCCGGTATCCCGACCGAAGCCAGCATTCTGGATATGGTCGAGCGCGCGATGCCCGGCAAGTTGCTGAACGTCTTCGCCCATTCCGCGGGAGGCGGCAAACTGCTGGCGGTGCTGCAGTTTAAAAAATCCTCCCCGGCGGACGAAGGGCGCCAGCGTCAGGCTGCTCTGCTGGCGTTCTCAGCCTTCCCGGAACTGAAGCACGTCATTCTGGTTGATGAAGACGTCGATATTTTCGACAGCGACGACGTGCTTTGGGCCATGCAAACCCGCTACCAGGGCGATGTCGATACGATCGTTATTCCCGGCGTTCGCTGCCATCCGCTCGATCCGTCGCAGGTACCGGAATACAGCCCGAGCATCCTGCAGCAGGGAATGTCCTGCAAAACGATATTCGACTGCACGGTGCCGTTCCATCTGAAGCACACCTTCCAGCGCTCCAGATTTAAAGAAGTGGATGTGAAGCGCTTCCTGCCGGATTTCGAATAAAAGGAGAACACCATGGCGACACGCATCATCATTGGTATCAGCGGCGCATCCGGGTTTCAGTACGGCGTTAAGGCGCTGGAGCTGCTGCGCCCGCATCCCGTTGAGGTCCATCTGGTCGTCTCTAAAGGCGCGGAAAAAACCTGCGAGCTGGAGACGGATTACCGCCTGGACGACGTGATGGCGCTGGCCGACGTGGTGTATCCCATCGCCAATCTTGGGGCGGCTATCTCCAGCGGTTCGTTTAAAACGCTGGGAATGTTGATCGCGCCGTGTTCAATGCGTTCTTTAGGCGCCATCGCCCACTGCCTGACCGACAACCTGCTCACCCGCGCTGCGGACGTGGTGCTGAAAGAGCGTCGCCGCCTGGTGCTGCTGGCCCGGGAAACACCGCTGAACCTTGGCCATATCCGCAATATGGCCGCCGTAACCGAAATGGGCGGAATTATCTTTCCGCCGGTCCCGGCGCTTTACCAGCGTCCGCAAACGGCGGACGACATCGTTACCCATAGCGTCAATCGCGCGCTCGATCTGTTTGACCTGCAGGTCAACAACATCCCCCGCTGGGGTGAAGGCGAGCTACGTATTAATTAACCGGAAATGACTCAATGTTAATTGGCCCATATGTAAACGGAGCCGCCGTGATTATCGGCGGACTCATCGGCGCTGCGGCGGGCGGCAAGCTCCCCGAGCGCGTAAAAACGGCGCTGCCGATGACCTTCGGCCTGTGCTCCGTTGGTCTTGGCATCACGCTGGTGCTCAAAGTGAAATATATGCCCGCCGTCGTGCTGGCCATGGTGATTGGCGCCATCCTCGGCGAACTGCTGCATCTGGAAAAAGGCATCGGTAAAGCCGCAGGCTCCACGCGCGGCTTGATCAACAAGGTGCTGCCGCCGGTCAATGGCCTCGGCCACGAAGAGTTTACCGAGAAATTCGTCGCTATCCTGGTTCTTTTTTGCGCCAGCGGCACCGGCATTTTCGGCGCAATGACCGAAGGCATGAGCGGCGATCCGTCGATTCTGTATATCAAAACGATTCTCGATCTATTTACCGCCGGGATCTTTGCGACGCTGCTGGGCTACGCGGTAATGACCATTGCTGTCCCGCAGGTCATTATTCAGGTGGCGCTGGCGATGCTGGCGGTGGTTATTCTGCCATCGATCTCGCCTGACATGATGGCGGATTTCTCCTGCGCCGGCGGGCTGCTGATGGTGGCGACCGGATTGCGTATCTGTAACATTAAGCTCTTTCCGGTAGCCAACATGCTGCCAGGGCTTGTTTTGGTAATGCCTTTGTCCCATTTATGGGCTACCCTAGTGGCCTGAGTACATGACCCGGCGGGTTTGTGCCGGGTCATTTTTTATTTCAGGAGTTGTCATGGCCGGGGAACATGTCATTTTGCTGGACGAGCAAGATAAGCCTACAGGTATGCTGGAGAAGTATGCCGCCCACACCCTCGATACCCCTTTGCATCTCGCGTTTTCCTGCTGGCTGTTCAATGAACAAGGTCAGCTGCTGGTCACGCGCCGTTCGCTGGGCAAAAAAGCCTGGCCAGGCGTATGGACGAATTCAGTCTGCGGGCATCCGCAAACCGGCGAAACCTTCGAACAGGCCGTTGAGCGCCGCTGCCGCTTTGAGCTCGGCGTTGAGATTACCCGCATCGCCCCGGTCTTTCCGGGATTCCGCTATCGGGCCGTTGCGCCGAATGGCATTGTCGAAAACGAGGTCTGCCCGGTCTATGCGGCACGAGTCGCCAGCGCGTTACGGATAAATGCTGACGAAGTGATGGATTTTCAGTGGAGCAATCTTGCGGATGTGTTAAGCGGGATTCGCGCGACGCCCTGGGCTTTTAGTCCGTGGATGGTGCTGCAGGCGGCGGACGATAATGCGCGTAACGCATTAATCAGCTTTAGCAATCAGGCATAAAAAAACCCAGCTCTGCTGGGTTTTTTTATTCGCGTAATGCTTATTTTACCGGACGCATCGCCGGGAACAGGATCACGTCGCGGATGGTGTGGCTGTTGGTAAACAGCATCACCATACGGTCGATACCGATACCCAGGCCCGCGGTCGGCGGCAGGCCGTGCTCCAGCGCGGTAACGTAGTCTTCGTCATAGAACATCGCTTCGTCGTCACCGGCGGCTTTCGCGTTAACCTGATCGAGGAAACGCTGCGCCTGGTCTTCCGCATCGTTCAGCTCGCTAAAGCCGTTACCGATTTCACGCCCGCCGATGAAGAATTCAAAGCGGTCGGTGATTTCCGGGTTCTCGTCGTTACGACGCGCCAGCGGAGAGACTTCTGCCGGATATTCGGTAATGAAGGTCGGCTGAATCAGGTGCGCTTCCGCCACTTCTTCGAAGATCTCGGTCACGATGCGGCCCAGACCCCAGCTCTTCTCAACGTGGATACCGATGCTTTCCGCAATGGCTTTTGCAGAATCGAAGTTATCCAGATCGGCCATCTCGGTTTCCGGACGATACTTCTTGATCGCTTCGCGCATGGTCAGCTTTTCAAACGGCTTGCCGAAATCAAAAGTCTGATCGCCGTAAGGCACTTCAGTATGGCCCAGAACGTCCTGCGCCAGAGTGCGGAACAGGGATTCGGTCAGTTCGATCAGATCTTTGTAATCCGCATACGCCATATAGAGTTCCATCATGGTGAACTCAGGGTTGTG